>Ga0213840_1000082_pt1 | contig 267760 bp, 208 predicted proteins | sample SWPATP22_FD_160132 | JGI IMG/M metagenome (GOLD analysis project Ga0213840, IMG submission 160132) | Coastal seawater microbial communities from Marineland, Florida, United States - SWPA TP2 #2 | ecosystem: Environmental > Aquatic > Marine > Coastal | place: USA: Florida | collected 2016-08-14
CGGCGAGTCGTACCGAAACCCAAAGAAGAACAAGAAGTAGGATCAGTTGCCCGCCCCCGACGAGACTTGGGCCGTGGTCAGTTGCCCGCCCCGAGGACGATCAGTTTGGGTGCCCATTGACACTCAACGACGAGCTGACGGTGGAGCAGTTCGAGGAAGACGTCGCAGAGATTGGATACCCAAACCGATGACTGAGAAGCTTCCTACGTTCCGCTGTCACCCCGACCCGTTGTCGACGGGAAGCGTCGTCTACGTCGGACCGGCGGACGTCAGCAGCGGCCGAGGACAAGGATGAAGTTCCATCTGGCCGTCGCTGCTTTCGCAAGCCTGCTGTGCTGCTCATGCGGACCCCAACGCCCAACCTGTGATGGGCAGATTGAACATGGGGACTTCAATGGACCAGGGTGTCGGGTCTCTGCGGTGAACTGCGTCTCATGGGAGAACCCCGAGCCGTTTGATGGTCTGTCCATTCATTGCGATCAGGTGGAGTGCTCGTGTTCGTCAGGCAGGCTCATCGACAACGACGGCTTTTGCGAACGGGCAGGCGCATCAGAACCAGAAAGCGAACTCGCAGTCTCCCTGCTCAACGAGAAGTGTCGCTCTGGATTGGTTGCTCGGTGAGGTGAGCATGCAGAAGTGCGGTGTTTTGCACGCTCTTGGCGGGCAAGCTCAACCGGCGACGGCAGGAAGGAGAATCGTGGGCGACAACGTCGTGCACGGATTCGACGTGAGGCTCTTTGGTCGCTTGGCTTTTGGTCGGCTTCGCACCTACAGGCTGCCTGACTGGATGTCCACTATGAAACACTTGGAGTACACGCCAACGGAGCACGCCGCGTTGAGGCACGTGCTCGCAAACGGAGGTCACATGACTCTGCTCGACGACAACCGAGACATCCTCGCTGCGCTGAACTTCGACGAGACCTCGCCGCGAACCGTGGAGTTCTTCTTCCTTGTTGCCGAAGAACGAGCTGGAGAACTGCGTGAGGCGTTCGTTGCGGCTGGCGTCGAAGTCGAGGTTGTTCCGCCCGACGAGGAGGACCTCGACCCCGAAGAGGGTGAGCCTGACGACCGCTGGGATGTCCACGCCGTCGCGGTCATTGAGCCTACGGCCGAGAAGCTGACGGAGACCGAACAGAAGCTGCGGGACATCGCAAACAATCACGGGGCAGAAGCCGACGGGTGGGGTTTCCTCGCTGCCGAGTAGCGGTCCCTTGAGAACAACGTCAAAACCACATGAAGGACAAGCCATGGCGATGAGAGCCGAGCTACTACCTGTAGAAGGAGCCAACTATTGGGACTGGGAAAATGAGTTCCCGTTGGTTCTTGCCGTGTACTCGGACGTGCCCGTCACATTCACATACGCGCCACGGGTCGTTCGCATGGCCTTCGTCATCGATGGGGTCGTCGTCGAAGAGCAATTCATCACCCCTGGCGTTCGACCAACGGACGACATTCAACTGGGTAGAGGCACGCCGTACTGCACCTACCTGAACGTCGCTGAGTGGGTCGAGGTGCCACCTCCACGTCGTCGGCAGGGGAAGACTCTCTCTGTCGAGGTTGAGGTGAGTTCGATGGAGGATGGCACGACAGAAGAGGTGCGTTTCGAGGCGAAGTGCGTCCTTCAAGCACGAGGGCCGAAGCCGACCGTGTCTGGCGTTTCCGTCGCTGAAAACGCAGCGCCCGTCTGGGAGTCGAGAACAGCAGACAACGGGGCGGAGATCTCAACAGCGACGTGGGCCACGGACGAGAAGCCCTTCCATTTCGTCGACCGGCAGGTTCAAGAGGTGAATGGAGTCGAAGACCTTAAAGAGGCCCTTGGTCAGTTCCCGACGCTGGAGACGTTCGCCATCACGTTGATTCGGTATGACTACGAAGACTTCGAACGACTGCTGATTTCAATCATCATGGACCGCTCCATGCGAATGGCAACGTCTGCCGTTGCTGAGGTGATTTCTGACCTTTGCGATGCCGACGTGGTGTTCTTTGACGACGAGAACTCAGACTTGTGGAAGCAGATTGCCGATTGCGAGTCGACGACCATCTACGGATAGAAGAGGAAGGCCATGGGAACCGACATTCATGTCGCCGCAGAGCTTCGCACCAACGGCAAGTGGGAACTTGTTGGCCGTGACGACGACGTCGAGAAAGACGAGTTCACGCAGTGGGACAGGAAAAAAGACTCTTGGCTGCATTGAACAAGTCCAACGCGCTTGTCGAGTTGGTTGCACGAAGTCTGCGGTAGGAATAGGTGTGACCAAAACTTCTTCACAGGCGGCAGAGCAGCCATTCTTCCACCTGGTGTCGTCGAGCGACGACGATCTCCAGTGGATGCAGGTGCAAACCCAGGACTGGGTCTTTCGCTTTGTTCCGACCCGCCCCGACTACATGGACGTGATGATTCGGCTGGCGAAGCTTGGGGAAGTCGACTGGGCGGAGGACGTCGTTGGGACTGCGTTTGGGTGCAAGGTTCTCTTCCGCAACGTCGAGTCTGTCTGCGGGTTTCTCATCGTCGATGAATCAGGTGAAGCAATGGTGGACATGCACATACGTGAAGACTGCATCGCGTTCTTCATCGAAAGCTTGGAACTCGAAAAGACGTACTAGGCGCTTTCTCCTCTGTTGGTGGCGGGTTTTGCTTCGTCAGCCGGTGCCTGCGTGCAACGCACTCTGGCTCACATGCCGTTCGCCCTCCCCTGCCGTTCAATGACGTCAGACCGCAGACTCCAAACCGCCCCATCGTCGTCGACGAAACCGAAAGCAACCTCTTCTGACAATGAGCACGCGCTTTCGGCGTCGATGACAAACGGCGCCGTCTTCGCTCGCTTCCCACGTCGAACTTCGCCCGAAGCCACCCAGTACAACCACCCCGCTTCGACAGGCACATTGGCGACAACGTCGAAGTGCTCCTCGGGTTTGGGGAGATGCCATCGTCGTCTCGGCAGCACCCTCTCGACAGCATGCGTGACCTTGTCTCGCAGCGACGTAGGCATAGTCCGGCAGCGCACATCGCACACGTTGTCGACGAAATAGAGCACGCCTGGAGCGGATTGAAGGCCGAGTCGAACGGCTTTTGCGAAGCGCATTGGAGGGCTCGCCGTGGCAATGCAAACGTCGCCGTCGTCGTCGACGTGGAGAAGGACGCGTCCTTTTAGCCGCGTCGGCATGCCGAGTGCGGCGGCCAGCGTTGAGTTGTCCGGTGGTGCCTCCGCTGGCTTTGAAGCCAACCGGAGGGCAATGAGGGCCAGCTGGCGAAGGTCAGCGAAGTAGCTCTGCGCATGCGACGGGAGCGCGTCGTAGATGACGTCGAAGTCGTCCAGGCGTCGACGCAAGACTTCCCGCTTTTCATCGTTGATGGAGCCCCGACGCAGGAGGGTGGAAACGACGCCGGCAACGTCGCTGTCGATGGAAACGGGGCAGACACCAGAGACGACGATGTCTGCCACGCCGCTCGGGAAGGGCTTCTCCATGAAGCTCTTCCAGTCGTCCCCCAGCTGTTGCAGTCCGCTCATCTCAACTCCAACGTCGGCGTCACTCAGTCCGCCAAAGTGATGTTCACTTCTTCTCCGTCGGGCGTGTTGGCCACCTGCTCGTGAATTTGACCCATCAGATGAAAGTGCACGCTGGCGTCCAACGCGTGCATGTTGTCGAGGTCATCGTCGCCGTCCAGCACGAGAGGCTGCTTGTGAACGAGCACCTGGCCAGCATCGGCATTCAGCCCAGCGCTCAGCAGGTCGCCGAGCAGTTCAACAAAGAAGTGCTCACGAACAAACGCCCCGTCCGACAGTTTGCCGCGAAAGTCGTTGGCATCTTCGACCACGACGGAGGCCTCGCCCGCAGCAGCGTCGAGGAGAAGGACTTCGCCGGTCTCTTCGTTCACAAAGAAGAGGTCGCCGACCACAGTGGCCAACACAGGCGTAGCCGCCTCTCCCACAAGCCAACGCCAACTGTCGAGAAGGCCGTCAAGAGTGTCGTCGTCGACGTCCGCGACGAGGTCATTCAGTGTGAGCTTCATTTGCCCTCCGGCGGTGTGTCCCGCTCCCGTACACGCTACTGGGATGGCTCGTCGGTGCAAGCCTGAACCGCAAGCAGCTGCCAGAAGCCAAGCTCACTCGAGAAGCGTCTTCCTCAGTCGTCGACGAGGTACTCGTCGTCGATGAAAAAAACGTCACGTGGCCTTCGACCCGGTTCCCTTCTCCACGATGAGTTCCTCCACGCCCCCGGCGCGATAGGCGGGCAGCCGCGCACGAGTCCGTTCTGGATGAAGCCTTCTAAGGCGTGAACGCTTTTCGCGCATTCTCACGACGACAGCGGCGGCCTGGCAGGTGTTGAACGCGCCGGCCGGACACCGACGGCGTCACTTTGCCGGCACCTTGGAAGCATGGGATACCGCGACAAACCGGCAGTTTGGCCCGTCGAGAGGCTCGCCTATGTCCCGCATGTTTGTGTCCGCCACGCTCTCCTGCATGGCAACGACAGCAGCAGCCTGTGCCTTCTCGGTCAGCTGTCTGCGTACAAGGTGTTCGTCGGCAATCACTTCCCGACAAAGAAACCGAAGCCAGCAGAAAACACCAGCCATGAATCCACCAAGACCGAGTTGAAGCCGGTGAACTGCAAGAGCACCGGCAAGGTCCTCGAAATCACGCCACGTGGCCGCTACATCTACAAGCAAAAATGCGACGCCATGGCGCATGCCGGTGGCCACAAGTTGCTGATGTAGAAGCCCAAAGACCTCAAGCTGGAGAAGGGTGACGTCGTCACCATGTACGTCACCGTCGCCGAGACCCCCACGACCAAATTTGACGTCAAGCTCGAGCGCCCCGCGGTGGTGCACAGTTCGCGCAACGGCAAGACGCAATGGCTGCTCGGGGTGAAGACCAAGAAGCCGTCGTACATCGAGGCGCGCAGCGACTACCGCGTCGACATTCGAGACGATGCGCAGATGCCTCCCAAGGTGAAATAGCCGGCCTTGCCGACCGTTCACCGAAACGCCGCAGAAGCCGTCTGGTTTCTGCGGCGTTTGCATTTCAACGTGGGCGCCACTTGACGACGCTGCGGACGCTCGTCTGGGTCAACACCCGTCACTGCTGCCCAACGCTGCGTACTCGTCTGCACATGGCGTCGACGACGGGTTGTAGCTGTCTGGATTGTAGTCGTCGCAAGGCACGTCGAGCATGCAGGTGTTGAACGCATCCAACGCGTTGAGGCGGCTTTCGCAGCTGCCCCAATAGGCAACGGCAGCGTCGTAGCAGTCTTGCGCTGTGTCGTAGTACGACGCGCCACACGCCTCGATGGCGTGGGCGCAGTACGCCAGCGAAGCGTCCCCAGGCTGCGGCTCAGGCTCTGCCTCGGGCTCAGGAGACGCCGCAGGCTCTCCCTCAGGCGACGACGACGGCTCACCTTCAGGCGAGGCGGACGGCTCGGGGTCGGGGCCGCCGGCCGCGCAAGCGAGCGATGACACCACCGGCATCGTCGCCACCACCAACAGCAACAACAAACGAACGACAGCAGGAGCGGAGGGCGTCTTCAACATGGGGGTCCTTGGGGTGGGGTCTGTTCACCAGACGTTCGCGACGTGGGTTCGGGGCGAAATTCGCATGGGACATGTTGCGTTGGCCAGTCGGTGTCATGACGTCAGTCGCCGTACGCACGGCAGATGGCCGCAGTCCAGCGTTGTTGCCGACGCCGCATGCGTCCTTCAGACGCGAACGTTCTGCTGGTGCTGGCCTGCCGTCTACTCCAGAGAGTACTCCATCCCACAAACAGTGTTGAGCGCCTCAAGTGCGCGCCTGTCGTCAACCGAGTTCAGTTCCATTCTTGCGCAAACGTCTGAAAGTGAGCTGCCGCCGCCTTCATCCATCAAACACGAGCACTCGTTGCTGGGCGCGCCGTTGTCGCCACACGCCAGCCTGGCCCCCGGAAAGGCCGCCGCCTCAGGCGCGGCGCACCCCGACACACGCACCTCGCACCCGCCGTCTTCGTCTTGTCTCCACTCGACGTCACGACAGCGAGGGCCAGCCAGGCCACACCCAAAGACCGTGGTGAGCAGACTCGTGGCGAGCAGACTCGTGGCCAGCAGCACCCGCATCCAGCATCTCTGTTGACGACTCTTTGACGCCAGGCGCAGTGAAGCCGCGAACCCGTCACTTCGACAAATGCAGAATCGTCGGTGGTATCACATCAAACTACGGCCCTCTCCAGGTGATGATGTAGCTCTTGTAAAACGCGCCGACGTCCGTGCAGAGGCCGGGGTTTTCATGGTCGTTGGAGGCCAACAGCGCGACGTCGTAGGCCCGGCCATCGACGTCGAGGGTCCCGCGTTCACCGACAGCCAGCACGACGCTGTCGTCTTCGCTGTCGAACGTCACCGGGGGCGCAGATTGCCAACCACACGTCGCTGGTGCTGGCGCGGCCCATCCTGCAGTTGCGGTCACATCGACGTCGACGACCTCGGTGGTGGCGAGCGAGTCAGACGCAAACGTCAGGCGATGGCCGTTGTCGTCGGTCAGTGACAACGTTCCTCCGCGAATGCCCCACGCCACCCACCCTGGTGTCACGCGGACGCGGACGCTTTCGCCCACGCTGGGGAGCGTCCACAACTCAGAAGGCACGCCAGAGACGAAGACGTTCAACGTCTCTTCGTCTGCCGTACGCACTGAAAACGAACGCGGTGTTGTCCCCATGTCCCAACTGCAGTTGCCCTCGGGGGTCGCGCTCAAGCTGGTGATGACGCCCGTGACGTCGACGTCGACGTCGCCTTGGGTGCCTTCGGCGCTGGTCAACTCGGCGCACACCGCAGCCGGAACGCCGGTGCGGGGTGCGCAGGCGACAGAGACGAGGGTGAGAACTGCAAGCAATGGGAGTCGAGACAAATGCATGCCCCATGATGCCACAAGCGAACACATGGAGCACGGGCTTCGCCATGGCGACATCGAGCAGCAGCATGAGACACACGCCACCGGCCCAGCGCGTCCGCGCACGCTTGATGGCTGCTGGCCGACGACGTCGCCTGTCGACGACGTTGCGTTCACGCACTCGGTCCATCGCTCAAGGCCCTGGCCTTCGCTCCAAGGGCAACGAGTTTGGCGTGTGTTCCGTCCGCCCTGGCCTTGGCTTCAACCGCCGCAGACGCGTCGTCGACGCGGGCCATGACGTCGGGAGGCAGGCGCGCCATCGCCATCGGGTACAACACTTGGTCTTCTTTTTGGATGTGCGCCCGCAAGATCTCGACGAAGGCAAAGCCGTGGGTGGCAATCGCCTGTCGACGATCGGTGTCCCATGACGACGTCGACACGGAGGCCTCCTTCAAGAAGCGAACGTGGGCGCGGCCGATGTCATGTTCGTTCAACATCACCGCTATTGGGCCGTGGTCGCGGGGGAAGCCGCACTCCAACATGGCGGCGAAGAGAATCTCTTCTTCTTTCTTGTGGTGGTGGGCGTCTGCGAAGCGTTGAAAGAACGCAACAAACGCCGCCAAGCGGCCGCGCTCTTGCTCTCTTTGCATGTCGCTTTGTTCGTACAGGGGCGTCAACGCGACCTGTCGGCAGAACCCCGCCAGCGACTCCAGTGTGCGCAGGATGTCTTGGTGTTCGTCCATGAGAAGTTGGATGGAGGGCGATGTGCGCATGGCGTACCTCGTCGGGGATGCGGTTGGCTCCGTGACCATGCTGCTCTCACTGGATTCTTTTGTCTACTGAAGACCAGGGCGACCGCCGCGGGACCTGGACCGCCCCAAATGGAGACGAGATCAGCGGAGGCCAGCCTGCTGCCGCCCCAATCGGTAGACCTGCCCCGAGCTCAACGCCGTTGCACGTCGGGTCGAAGAGACGCGTCTGTTGTGCGATTCTCAAGGCAGATGTTGCGGCCCTGTTGGCCGAGAGGACGAGACCGGTGCTTCCGAAGACCACGACCTACGCTCTGCGTGCGATGGCCCACCTGGCGACGCTTCCGCCAGGCAGCATTGCCATCAGCGCCAGCCTTTCTGAAGAAGCCCACATCCCTCGGCATTACTTGTCGAAGCTCATGCGTCGGCTGGTGGTGGCCGGGTTGGTGACGTCGCAAAAGGGGCACGGCGGCGGCTTTGCATTGGCCCGTCCTGCGAAAGACATTCCCTTCATCGAGATCCTGCACGCCGTGAACTTTCTCGACGACACCGACTCCTGCGTGTTCGGCTGGGAACAGTGCCGCTCAGACCGGCCGTGTCCGCTGCATTCATCCTGGACAGAGCTGAAAGAGGCTTTCGTCGGCTGGGCCACGCAGAAGACGTTGGCCGACGTCGAACAGGTGGGCGGACTGCCGGCTGAGTTCTTGTTGGGCGGCTCGACCGTCGACTGACGACGACTGCATCGCCAGGCGTCGTTCGGTGGCCGAGCGGCCTCTAGGTCGTGAAACGCGTTGTGCAGATGGCGTTCATGGCTGCAGTTGGGGCAAAGGCGCTCCAGGGCTTGGTGCACCCAAGCCGCAACGCAGACATCGGCTCACGCGTCCTCGCCGCCGTCTTTCTCTTCTTCCCCCTTTGCGGAGGCGGCTGACGACGACGACGGGTCGCGCAAGTCGCCTTGCAAGATGGCGACGGCGACTTTGGCCATGCCGCTGTACAAGAAGATGCCCAGGGCCCAGATGCCCATGCACACCCAGAACTCGGTGACGCTGGGGATGTACTCGACGAGGTCGCCCAACGGCGTGGGGAAGAAACCCGGGATGAGCAATCCCATGCCCTTCTCCATCCAGATGCCAACGACGAGGGACACGCAAGCGATGCCCACCCACACGGGTTTGTGCAGGATGTCTTTTTGAAAGAAGAGCACCAGCGCGAACACGTTGAGAAGGAGGGAGGCCCAGGAGTAGGGCACCAACATGTTGGCGCCTTCGTGCCCGAAGTAGAGGTAGTGCACGGCGACGGCGTGGTGGGCGTCGGTGTACAGCTCGGTGAACATCTCGGCGCCAAACAAGAAGAAGTGGATGGGCAGCATCACCCGCACGATGTTCAGCAGCATGCGAAAGACACTTCCTGAAATGTCGAACTTCAGATGCTGCCGCACCAAGTACAGCGCCAACAACAAGATGGGCGGGCCTCCGGCGAAGGCCGAAATGAGGAAGCGGGGGGCGAGGACTGCGGAGTTCCAGAAGGGACGCGCGCCGAGGCCCGAGTACAAAAACGCCGTCACCGTGTGGATGCTTACGGCCCAGAACATGGAGACGAACACCAAAGGGAGGTACCGGCTCTTGTTGGGGCGCTCGCCGCGGTAGGTCTTCCACAACAGGTAGCCGGGGATGTGCAGGTTGAGGAGGAGGTAGCCGTTGAGCACGACGACGTCCCAAGCGAGCATGGAGCGCGGCAGATTCAGACGCAGCAGGTGCAGCGCCCGCTCTGGATGTCCGATGTCGACGACGACAAAGCCAAGGCACATGACAATGGCGGAGACCGCGAGCAGTTCACCGAGAAGCACCACCTTCTTCACGTCGTCGCGGTGAAAGGCGTAGGCGGGGACCACCAGGAGCACCGCCGCTGCGGCGACGCCGACGAGGAACGTGAAGTTGGCGATGTAGGCGCCCCACGACACCTGGTCGCTGAGGTTGGTGACGACAAAGCCGTGCTTGAGTTGCTGCACCCAGTTGTACAGGCCGATGACGATGACCACGGCCAAGCTGCCCATCCACACGTAGTAGGCGCGACTGCCCTGGGCGGCGTAGGCGAGCATGCGGAGCCAGTATCTGAAATAGGCGGCCATGAGGCGCTCCGTCGACGTCGTCTTGTGCTTCGTCGTCGACACGTGCCCTACTCGAAGAAGTAGAAGACGTGGGGGATGGTGTTGAGTTCTTCTTTGAGGACGAACACGCGCTTTTCACGCAACACAGTGGCGACTTCGCTGGTCTCGTCGAGGATGTTGCCGAATTTGCGCGCGCCCGTGGGGCACGCTTCGAGGCAGGCGGGGTAGTGACCGTTGCGCGTGCGGTGCAAACAGAAGTGGCATTTCTCCACGACCCCCTTGGGTCGGGGCCGGTTGGAGAGGTAGCCCTGTTGGGTGTTCATGGTGGCTGGGTTCAACTTCGGCTCAGTGAAGTTGAAGTGCCGCGCTTCATAGGGGCAGGCAGCCATGCAGTAGCGGCAGCCGATGCACCAGTCGTAATCGACGACGACGATGCCGTCTTTCTCTTGCCAGGTGGCCTCGACGGGGCAGGCCTTGGTGCAGGGTGGGTTGTCGCACTGGTTGCACTGCACGGGCATGTAGACCTTGCCCGGCTGGGGCACGGTCTCGTCGTCAAAGTAGAGGTCACCGTGCTCGGGCAGCAGCGACCCGGCGTCGACCTCGAGCACTTTGATGTAAGCGATGGTGGGGTCGCCGCCTTGGTTGTTTTCTTCTTGGCAGGCGGTGACGCAGCGCCGGTTGCCGTTGCAGCGAGACAGCGAGATGGCGAAGGCGAAGCGCACCCCGTCGAGGGGCGGTGGGTCGTGCAGTTGCACGTCGGTGCCGTAGGTCTTCTTCTGCTCTTTTTGGATGCGCTCAAAGACCTTCGCCTTTTCGGCCGCATTCATCTCCTTGTAGTGCGACTGAAAGAACTTGTCCCAATCGCCGTCGTCGCACCCGGTGGTGCCGACAGCAGCAGCTGTGGCCGATGCCACCCCGAGGCCTTTGAGAAATCCGCGGCGTGCGCTCTTGGCCGAGAGCGCGCGGTCAACGACGACCTCGTCGCGTTGGGCGGCGCGCGATTGAGCCGCCTGACGGGCACGTTCGCGATGCTTCTTTGAACGTCGAAGTTTGACGAGTTCAGTCATGACCGTCTCCTTCGTGGGGGTTGTGGCTGCCGTGGCCGCCGTGGGGCGTCTTGGCCACTCCGAGCTTGGGACGCACAGGGGGCGGCAGCGCAGGCATGGCTTGCAGCGATGGGTGGTGGGGGTCGTGACACTCGACGCAGGTGAGACGGTGCTCCGTGGTGCTGTTCCAGCTGCCGACCTGTTTGGAGTGAATGCCGAGTTTCCAGTCGCGCAGTTTGTCGTGGTGGCATTGCCCGCACTGCAGATGACTGTCGGTGAACGACACAGGGGCTTCGTGCAACCGGCGCAGGTGTTCGATGTCGTCGAGTGCGTGACAGGTGCTGCACACGGTGCTTTGCACCTGGCCGTCTGCATCGGCGACGCCGAAGTGGGCCATGCGAATGTCGCGGTGCACGGCGGGGCGAATGCCGCTGCGGTTGTCGTCGCTGATCTTGTTGTGGCACTCCAGGCAGGGGAAGTGCTTCAGCTGTTGGTCGCGAGGCGTGACCTCGACCACTCGCTTCACAGGCGGCGACGCCATGTGCTGTGCGGTGACGGATTCACGGCCACAGCCGGGCGCCGCGAACATCGACGCTGCCATCAGCAAGAGCAACGCCTGGCTGCGGTGAAGAGCTGGCAGGGGGGCAGACATGATCAAGTCCGACAGTGAGTTTCGAAAGATGCGCAAGTGTCGAGATGGGTCGCCGTCGTCGACGACGACGACCCAGCAGACGGTCACTTCGCGTAGCGCTCTTTGAATTCTTTGGCGCGGGCGTCGCGTTCTTTGCGTTCTTTGTCGCTCATCTTGCCGAGGTACCAGCGGTGGTTCTCGCTCTCGAGGACTTCGTCGAGTTTGCCTTGCAAGGCCTTGGCGGCGTTGACCTTGGCGGGGTCTTTCATGCCATCCTCGATGAGGTGCTCCAGCTCAGGGATGAACTTGGCGTACCAATGCTTGGCGATTTCGTAGGTGCCGTGCCAGTGGGTGTAGTCGGGGCCTTGCATGGAGGCGGCGTGGCGGGCACGACGCCCTTCGTGGTGCCACAGCTCGAACCAGATGAAGTCGATCTTGTTGGCGAACTTCACGGGCTTCATGAGGGGCTTGGCGAGGGCCATGAGTTCGAGGCCTGGGTCGGCGTATTTGTCGTGGTAGAGGTCAATGAGCCCGTCGTATTGGATGTAGAAGCTGTCGACCGTGGGCTTGGAGTGACATGACAGGCAAACGTCTTCCATGTTGGCGCGACGGGTTTGCCATTTCACAGCTGCGCCCTTCAGGCCCATCTTGGCGTCAGACACCTCAGGACGGATGGACTTCACCGGGCGGTTGTTCCACGAGATGCGCATGCCGACGTCGTGGGTCACGCCTTGTGTCTCGGTGGCCGACATGTGGCACGTGGCGCAGGTCGGAGCCGCCGAGTAGTCTTCGCCGACGACCCACTTCTCACTGTCGAGGTTCATGATGTCGCGGTTGGCGCGGAACGCGATGCCGTGCTTGGACTCGTTGTAGATTTCGATTTGTGGGTGGTCGGGACCCATGTGGCACTTGCCGCAGTTGTCCGGCTCTCGGGCCTGGGCGACGGAGAAGCGGTGGCGTGAGTGACATGCCGAGCAGGCACCACGGCTGCCGTCGGGGTTGAGGCGGCCGATGCCGCTGTTGGGCCAGGTGGCGGGGTCGAGTTTGCCGCCCTCCAGCACTTTGACTTCGGAGCCGTGGCACTGCCAACAGCCGTTGACGGCGGCGGCCGAGATGCCTTCTGGGAAGCCGGGGGTGACGAGACCACGGTTGCCCTCGACGACTTCAGCGAGGACGTTGTCGAGGCTGCCGAGGATTTTGCCGGCTTGGGCGTGGTGCGACTCCGAAAACTCTTTGACCTCTTTGGCGTGGCACTTGGAGCAGTCCTTCGGCGACACGATCGTGGCGATGCGCTGGTTGTAGTGCATGAAGGCATCGGTGTCGTTGGGGTGCGCCTGGTGACACTCATAGCAGCCGACCTTCGCGCGGTAGTGCTTGGAGGCCCCCCATTGCTGCACCACCGACTTGCTCTCCTTCTTGTGGCAGTCGATGCACTCTTGCGAGATCTTGGAGAACGCGCTGAGGTTCCCGGCGGGGTTTTGACCGGGACTGGCGACAGATGAATCGATGCCGATGGCGATGAACATGCCAGCGGCCAAGACGGCAACAACAATGCCGAGGTTCTTCAAATGGAGACTGGAGGAGGGGGCGTTCTTCTGCATCGGACGTGGCTCCTGGGTGACGCAGCGCAAGAAGCATGTTTCGCGCCATGTTTCGCCACGGCGTCAAATGGATGTTTGTGTCCAGTGAAATGGGAGAAAGAGTGCCGGTTCACACAGATGGCTGCGGTGTTGTGCACATTCGCGAATTCCGTCAACAGACCTTTTGGTCTTTTAATGGGCCGTGGATGCAGACTTGGGACGTCTCTCGGCGTTGGCTTGCCGCTTGCTGTGGGTTGCCGGCAAAGGAGCCTTCATGCGGTTGCCAATCCTCTTGTTCTCCCTGAGTCTTTCGGGCGCAGCGCTCGCACAAGCCCCGTCCACAGACCCCAAGCCCCAGCCGGATGCACCCTCGTCAGACACCACAGCTGTGCAAGACACAGTGGGCACGGTGACGACGACAGGCGGCGCTCCGGATGCAGCAAAGGCGCCCAAGCACCCAACGCTTTCGTTTGCCACCGCCGCCGGTGACATCCAGCTCGACGTCATGGGGCAGTACCGGCCGCGGGCCATGCTCGACAGCTCTGGTGACCTGCAGGGAAACTGGACCTTGCCCCTCAGCCACCGCGTGCGGTTTGGCGCAGGCGCCACTTGGGCCGACACGGTGCGCATCTTCGCCTCCATCCAAGACGTGCGCGTCTTTGGTGAAGAGGTGCCTCTGGTGGGCATGCCGGGCGACCCCACCCTCTTCGGCTACTCCGCCGCAGCCATCGACGTCCACGAGGCCTACGCGCAGCTCACGCCCATCCCAGGGCTCCAGCTGAAAGTCGGCCGCCAAGAGATCGCCCACGGCACGCAGCGCATTCTCGGTGCTGTCGACTGGACCCAACAGGGACGCTCCTTCGACGGCGCCACCGCCCGCTTGACGTCGTCGACCTGGGGGTTTGCGGAGGCCATGGTGGCCCGCGTTCAGCTGGGACAAGGCACCATTGACGACGACGGCGCCGTGGCCGAACGATGGCTGGGTGGCGCCCAGGGCCACGCCAAGCTCGGCAAGTGGATGCAGCTGCAACCCCTGCTCCTCGTCGACACCAACGGCCTCTCTGAAACCATTCGCAGCACCCTTGGCACGCGTGTGTTTGGTCAGGCTGCCTTCGTCGTCTACGACGTCGAGGCCTACCACCAGATGAACCTCGCCAACAACGGCGTCAGCCATGCGCTCTTGGGCGCCGCGAAGGTCGGCGTCGTCGCCGACTGGTTGGCCAAGTGGCGTGGCGACCTCTTTGTCGACGTGCTCAGCGGCAACCAACAAGACGGCTCCTTGGTCGCCTTTGACACCTTGTTTGCGACCAACCACAAGTTCTACGGCTTGAAAGACTTGTTCTTGAACATTCCGTTGCACACCAAAGGCAAGGGCCTCGTCGACGCCGGTCTCTCGGTCAGCGCCAAGTTCGACAGGCTGTCGGCGACCATGGCCTTCCATGTCTTCGCACCGACGGTGCTCGACGATGGCTTTGTGTATGGCGTCGAGCCCGATGTGGTCATCACCTACAAGGTGCTGCCGCGGGTGGCCGTGCAGCTGGGGATGATGGCGTTTGCCCCCATCGGCAACGCGCTCGAGCGGGGCAACAACATTGCGCCGCAGACTTATCTGCAGATGAACGCTGCGTTTTAGCCGCGAGGGCTCGCTCTGCGAGTCGAGTTGCGACGAATGCACCCGTTCGTCGTCGAGCGGACCTTCCCGCACAGGGACCGAGTTCGTTGGGGGATGACATGAAGACACCGTCTGCCATCGACGTGCTCGTCGACGAACACCGAGCCGTTCTTCGCGTGGTGCAACACATCGAAGACGTATTGCGCGACCTCAACAGCGTGGATGGAGCGCCCCCTGATGCTTACGCCCTCCTCGGGCGGCAGTTGTGTTTCTTGGACGAGTTTGCCGACCGGTACCACCACCACAAAGAAGAAGCGCTGCTGTTCGAGGCGCTCATTCAGCGAGCAGGGTTTTCAAGCAAGTTCGGGCCGGTGCGCATCATGCTCGACGAGCACGCTGCCGGACGTGAGCACCTCCAACGTGCAAGCTCCATCGTGCTCGACGTCGAGCTCGACCTTCTCGACGCCGCGAAGTTCAGAACGTTGCAGCAACACCTGCAAGACTACATTCAGCTCGAGCGCGCTCACATCGCCAAGGAGAACGCCGTTCTCTATCGCATGGCAGGCGCACACCTCGACGACGATGCCCTCAACGACATCGGTGAGGCCTTTGTTGCCTACGACGAATCGCTCAAAGCCAAAGGCGCCTGGCGACGCCTAGAAGCGACGTCTGCAGCCGTCGGCGTTGACGTCAATGCGCTCTCAGGTGACGAATGACGTCTACAGCGGAGTAGCGACCCGTGACCTCGTCGACAAGGTCTGCGATGTGGGCCGCCGACAAGCCCGCCGTGACCAGCGCCGGTTCTTCATAGCCGTCCATGCGTTGGCGCACGACGCCGCAAGACGACAACAAAGAGTTGCACAGGCAAACCCGGCCGATGGTGTCGTCGGCATGACCGCCCTTTCGCTGGTAGTGCTCCTCGGGTTCTGCCGGGCAGCGGTACCCCACCCCACCACCTTCTTTGCGATACGTTTCGCGCAGCATGCCCAGGTCACACAGCCGCTCCCGTTCTTCGACGACGGCAGCATCCGACACCGTCCCCTTCAGCTGCACCACCTTGAACGGGAAGCCGGTCGGTGACGCCCTGGCGTCGGCGCGGACGTCCAGCGTGCCCGCCACCGCCTGACGTCGAACCTCGGCTTTGAGGTCTTCGCGAAAGCCAGACTCGTCGCAAAACGCGAACGCCGTGCCCACCTGAATGCCGTGTGCGCCTTTCGCTTGGGCTTGTTCGAGGGCTGACGGATCGGCTTGGTTGCCGGCCAAGAAGAAAGGGAGCCCGAGCTTGGCAAGCCCCGCAATGTCGACATCGTCTTTCGGGCCGTAGGCTGGCGCAACGCCAGGCACTGCAGGGCCGGCGCCTCTCGGCGGTGCACTGTGCCCTCCCGCGCTGTGGCCCTCGACGATGAAGCCGTCGACGACGCCGTCCGCCCTCTTGACCAGAGCCTTGGCCAACACCAGCGACGAGATGACCGGGAAAAACAGCGGCACCTGGATGGCAGGCCAGCGCCCCGCCGACAATGAGAACACCTCGCCAGGGGCAAATCGAGTCGCAAACGTTTCGTCTTTGTCGGCGCCCGTCACGTGAATGGGGTATTCGACGGCCGCGTAGCCGGCGAGCCCGAGCAGAACACCAGGAATGCGAAAGGGAATGCCGGCGCCCATGAACACGACATCGACCCCCGCAAGCAGCGCACCGAACAACGAAGGAAGGTTTGTCAGTTGGGCCTTCTCCATGAGGTTGATGCCCACCCAGCCGTGGTGCCCCTCTTTGGCAAGCCACACCTCGCAATAGTTGGCCATGACGTCGATGCGGTTCTGCTCGAGCGTCGGTGCCACCGCCGGATGCCGCACGTAGGGATACTTGGGCGCACCGTCGACGAGTTGTCCGCCGAGGTATTTGTCGAGCAGACCCTTCGCCGCTTCTTGGTCGGGGAACGTTGCCAACGCTCGTCGGAGATGGCCGCCCTCGTCGCCTTCCCAAAGGCGCGCCAAGAACACGTAGCCGATGCCCGTCGACGACACGACGCCGAGTTCGCCGCACTTGGCAACTGCCTTGGCCAGCCGCCACCCCGAGACGGCGACGCCCATGCCTCCCTGAATGATGTGCGGGAACACGTGGAGGTCACATGACCGACGGGAGACGGTGGGATGGCGGTGGGTCGGGGACAACATTGCTTCTCCTGGGTGGGATGGGAGTGCTGCGTGCACTCCTTCTGTAGAAGCAAGAGACGGACCCGTGACAGGACGCCGACCACGTCGTGACGTCGAGAAAAAACAACGTGTTGCCAGCTTGTGCCAATTGCCCCCGACGACGACGACGGGGCTTTCACGCACACCGATGGCGTTCTCAAGGTTCGCCGTTCGCCAACCGCGCACAGGTCGCCGTCGACGAGCGGCGAGGTTTTTGCAGCGGAACCCGACACCCACCCACCCACGTCGTGTTGGAGGTCGTCATGATTCAGGTGAACGATGCACAGTCTCGCTTTCAGGCGCTCGCCCCTCCGCCTCGGAGAACGGCCTTGTGTCTCCTTCGAGAGGCCCGCCACAAAACCCTCGCCAACGATGTGCTTGCCCACCGGCCCCATCCGCCCTTTCACCGAGTGGCCATGGACGGCATCGCGCTGTGCGCCGACCACGTGCGCAATCGCCCAGCGTTGGAGGGCAAGTTCCTCGTCCAACTCGAAGGTGTGCAGGCGGCGGGGGCCCCGCAAAAGCAACTGCCGCCCAACGACGGTGCCTTCCCTCCCGCCTTTGAAGTCATGACCGGCGCGGTGCTTCCTGCGGGGTGTGACGTCGTCATTCCGTACGAACAAGTGGACCTCTGCGACGGGATGGCCACGTTTGACAGCCAGCAAAGCCTGGACGCCATGCGCAACGTGCACGTGCAGGGAAGCGACTACGACAGAGGCCACGTCGTGCTGCAAGCCGGCCACGTCATCGATGGGGTCGCGCAAGCGATCCTGGCCAGCCTCGGTGAGACCCATGTGTCTTGCGCCAATGTCTTCTCCGTCGCCATGGTGACGACGGGCGACGAGTTGGTTCCGCCAGGAGCGCCCCCCAAGGCGCACCAGGTTTACGCATCCAACGGCGCCGGCGTGGCCGGCCTCCTCGCCGACCACGACCTCGACGTCCAGGTGACCCACCATCACGTCGACGACGACTTCGACCAGACGTGCGAGCTGCTGCAGGCGTTGCTGTTGACGTCTTCGGTGGTGTTGCTCAGCGGTGGGGTGTCGAAAGGCAAGTTCGACCATGTTCCTCGGGCATTGGCACATGTCGGTGTCGACGAGGTCTTTCACCGCGTCCGGCAAAAGCCAGGCAAGCCGCTCTACTTGGGAACCGGCCCCGACGGCCAAGTCGTGGTGGGCCTGCCTGGCAATCCCGTCGCCTCGCTGGTCTGCACCCGGATGTATGTCGTGCCTGCCATCCGACGCTGGCTGGGTCTGGAAGACGTGGCACCGGCGCACTGCCGCATGAGCGCTCCCGGCGGCAACACCAGGCCACTGACGGCGTTTGTCGGCGTTCACGTCGACGACGACGGTTGGGCGACAGTCGTCGAGCACAATGGCTCTGGTGACATTGCGTCCCTGGCACGTTGCACTGGCTTTGCCGTCATTCCGCAAGACACGATCGCCTACGACAGAGGCCAGTCCTTCTCCTACATCGACTGGACGTCGTGATGCCTGCTGGACTTCCCATCCTTCAAGAGCCGACGTTCTCCAGCTGCCTCGTCGACGACGTTGGACGCCGCATGCGAAAGCTTCGCGTCTCGCTGACCGACGCGTGTGACTTTCGCTGCGTGTACTGCATGCCCGAGGACATGCGGTTCATGCCCAAGCGACTGCTGATGTCAGCGGATGAAGTTGTCGCATTGGTGTCGCCGCTCGTCGATGCGGGCATCGAGGAGATACGACTCACCGGCGGTGAGCCTGCATTGCGGGCGGATCTCGTCGACATTGCTGCACGGCTGAGTGCCCTGCCCATCCGTCGGCTTGGCATCACGTCCAACGGCCGCCTGCTCCGGCATCACCTGGCAGAACTCCGTTCGGTCACACGCCTGTCCAGCATCAACGTCTCCCTCGATACGTTGCAGCGCGAGCGCTTCAGGCGCATCACCCGTCGTGACGCATTTGACGACGTCATGGAGTGCATCCTGCAAGCCCGCGACCTCGGGTTTGAGGTCAAGGTCAACTGCGTCGCACAGCCCGGCGTCAACGACGACGAGCTCCTCGACTTCGTCGCCTTTGCCTCCGAGTCCAACGTCGAGGTCCGCTTTCTCGAGATGATGAACATCGGCGTCGCCCACGATCAGAGCGAGGTGCCTGTGCTGAGTGCGGCGGCCATTCGCGCTGCGTTGTCGACGACGTGGGAGCTGTCGCCCATCGCTGTCGAAGCCGACAGCACCGCACAACGCATGCTCCTTCGTCGACGAGGGCACCGCGACGCCCGCATCGGCATCATCGCCTCTGAGACCGAGAGCTTTTGCAGCGAGTGCTCTCGTTTGCGGCTGTCGGCCACAGGCGTGCTGCGGCCCTGTCTGATGACCAACACCGGGACATCTTTGCGCGGCCTGCCCCCTGCGGCGTTCGCCGCGGTGGTGGCACAGGTGGTTCGCCAGAAACCTCTAAAAAGACTGGCCTCTATCGACCAGCCCATGGTGTCCATCGGCGGCTAGTTGATTTTCACCCATACGATTGTGCGCTTGCGCCCAAGTTGAACGGCCAATCACGTTTTAAACGGATTCCGTTGTCCACTGAAAAGGCGTCGCCAAGCGACAAGCGAAGTTCCAGGGCGCCGTCCAACACCATGGCTCAATTGTTGCTGAAACACGCTCCGAAACACGGGACCAATTTCGGAGTCAAACATGGGTGTTCCAGCCGTTCAGCAACTCAGCTTCTCTCGACTGATGGGGTCGATGGCTGTGTCGGCGCTTGTTCTTACAGGCGCTTGCACCGAAACACCGAAGCCGTCGTCGACGACGCCCCCAGCCAAGGCGTCGAAGACACAGACGACAAAGAAATCCACTGAGACCACCCCGCCGCCACCTGCGCCCCAACCCGCGCACAAAGTGGTCCTCAATGAACAGGCCAAACGCGGCAAAACCTCCTTTGCCATGTGTGCGGCGTGCCATGGGCAAAACGCGGAAGGCGTCGTCGGCATGGGTCCGACGTTGGCGTCGTCGACGTTCTTGGCGGCAAGCACGGATGCGTACCTGAAGGAGACCATTCAGAAGGGCCGTCCAGGCACGACGATGATTCCGTGGGGCGCCAGTCTGAAAGACAACCAAATCGACGACATCATCGCCTACTTGCGGGCGTTGGCGCCGCACGAGCCCGCCACGCTCGACGAGAGTCCGCTGAAGGGCAACGTCAAACTCGGCGGCGAAGTCTACAAGGGCATCTGCCAGGCGTGCCACGGCGTCACCGGCGCGGGCTACGCTGAAACCAAGAACGGCACCGGCATCGGCCGCAAAGGCTTCTTGGACACGTCGTCCAACGGCTTCATTCGCTACCTCATCGGCGAAGGCAAGACCGGCACCAAGATGCGCGGCTTCCGCAAAGGCAAGCCCCACAACATCGCAGACCTCACCCCCGACGAGGTCGACTCCGTCATCCAATACCTGCGCAAGAACGCCAAGTAGTCCCGTCGCTGTCGTCGCAGCGACAGCCCTCCCGGCGTGAGAGACGCCAGAAAAGAGACGCATCATGAGCAAAAAAGAGACCCCTACGTCTGACCCCATGCGTGACGACAAGAACTACGGCGGGAAAGACAAAGAACTCGGCACCGTCACCAATGACGACTCCCCCCTCGTCGGGCTGCGTCGACGCACGTTTCTGAAGACGGCTGCAGCCACCGGCGCCGCTGGCGCTGTGGTCGCGGGCGCGGCACACGCCAAGAAGAAGACGCACAAGTTTGGCGGCAACTCCGAGTTGAGTCCGCCGGTGCGTGACGACGTGCCCACCGACATCAAGGCGCAATGTCCGTACTGTGGCGTCGGCTGCGGCACGCTCATCCAGACAGAGAAGGGCAAGATCGTCGGCATGAAGGCCGACCCCGAGCACCCCACCAACAAGGGTCTGCAATGCATCAAGGGGTTGGCGTCGGCCGAGGCGATCTACATCGACCGCCTGACCAAACCGCTCATCCGCAAAGACATGACCGACATTCTCAAAGGTCACGACAGCAAGACGAAGGGGCGGTTCGACGCGAGCCTCTTCCGCGAAGCCAGCTGGGAAGAAGCCGAGCACATCATCGTCAAACAGATTGCCGGCATCATCAAAAAGCACGGCGGTCACTCCGTCGGTCTGTATGGCTCAGGCCAGCTCCCCGTCGAGGGGCAGTGGCTGGAGAACTTGTTCATGAAGGGCGTGTTGGGCTCCAACGCCATCGAAGCCAACGCCCGCATGTGCATGACCTCAGCGGTCACTGGCTACTTCAAGACGTTGGGCTCTGACACGCCTCCCACTTGCTACGACGACATCGAGCAAGCCGACATGATCACCCACTGGGGGCACAACCCGCGCGGTGCGCACCCCATCGTGTTCTGGCGCATCGCCGACTACAAATCGAAGACCCGCATCCCCACCCTCGTCGTCGACCCTCGTCGCACGGGCACGGTGCAAGGCTTTGAAGAAGTCAGCGACAACACCAAGTGCTTTCACATGCCGACCATCAACGGCGACATCAGCATTCACAACGCCATCGCGCACGTGATTCTGAACGACCACCCCGACGCTGTGGACTGGGACCTCCTCAAGAACCACACCTCCGGGTGGGAGCACTACGTCAAACGCGTCAAAGAGGCCTACAGCCCCGAGCAATGCCAAGACCGCACGGGCATCGACCCCGCCTATGTTCGCAAGGTCGCCAAGGAATGGGCCGAGGCCTCCATCAAAGGCAAAAAGCGAGGCAAAGGCGGCGTGCTCTCCTTCTGGGGCATCGGCTACAACCAGCACATCCACGGGCAGAACAACACCGTCAGCCTCATCAACTTGATGGCGTTGACCGGCAACATCGGCCGTCCTGGATGTGGCCCGTTCTCGATGACGGGGCAACCCAACGCCATGGGCGAGCGCCTCACCGGTGGACTCACAGGACGCCTCCCCTTCAACCAACCTCTGAAGAACGAGGCGTGGCGCAACCACATCGCCGACGCCTGGGCCATTCCCCCAGAGCGCTTGAAAGAGGTCGGCAAGTTCTCCAACAAGGGCATGGCCATCGGCATGCTGGAGCGCGCGCAAAAGCGTGAGCTGAAGGCGATGTTCTGGATCTACGCCACGCACATCGACTTGCCCGACACCCACAACAACACCCGCGCCGGCATGGCGAACATGTTCAACGTCGTGCAGGAGATTTACCAGCACGCGCCGAACAACCTCTACGCCGACGTCATCCTGCCTGCAGCAACGTGGGGCGAGTGGGTGGGCGGCACCTACATCCAAAGTGAGCGGCGCTTCTACGTCGTCGACGGAACGGCCAATCCCATCAAGGGCACCATGCCCGACATGGACATGGTCATCGACAAAGGCATCGCCATTGCCAACGAGCTCGGCCTCGATGGGAAGAAAATCTTCCCGTATGAGCGCAAAGCCAACGGCATGTACGACCCCGAAGACGTCTTCCGCGACATCGTGAAAGCGTCGAAAGGCTCCGATGTTGACCTCAGCGGCATGCTCGAGGTCGAGAAGAAAGACGGCATCGGCCTCTACGATCAGCTGCGCCAAAAACGCGGCATCCAATGGCCCGCCCCGACGTACGAAGCGGCCAAAGCAGGAGGCACGCCTCGTCGCTACATGGCGCAAGAGGGATGGAAGGACAAACCCTACGGCATGTTCCGCACCTCAGACGGCAAGCTGCACATGCACATGTGCGAGCAGGACTACACGGGCCAAAAGAAGATTCACGACGAGCTCAAGAAGGTGGGCGTCGAGAAAGACTTCTACCTCGTCGACAACTACCACCTCCTCGAGGAGGCGCGCGACAAGGGGCTCACGCCGGAGTGGCCAGACGAAGACCACCGCGGCAAGAAGTGGAAAGACATCCCCAAAGACAAATACCCCTACTGGATTGGCACGGGCGTCGTGTACGAGCACTTTCACACCGCGAAGACGGTGCGGTCGGGCACGACCATGCGCCTCGTCCCCGAGCAGTACGTCGAGATGCACCCCGACGACGCCAAAGACCTCGGCATCGAAGACGGCGACTGGGTGAAGGTCATCACCCGACGTGGCGAATACGAAGGACGTGCCTCACTGGGGCTCGACTCCAAAGTTCGGCCGGCACGCAACACCGTGCCACGGGGCTACATGTTCTCGCCGTGGAACCTCTCCGTCGCCGACTCTGCCGACCCCAAAGACAACAAGTGGCTGGTCAACGGCGTCACCCACCGCGCACACGACCCGGTGTCGGGGCAACCCGACTACAAAAAGTGCGTGTGTCGCATTGAAAAGATCAAAGGGTAGCCACCGCAGCAACGTGAGGGGCTGATGAACCGATTCTCCTGCGCCGACTTGAAGGCCTCTCTCCTCGTCGAGGAGAGGGGCCCACCTCGGTTTCGCCTGTGACACCAGGCGTGAGCACCTTGGTGTCACGCGGGTTGACGCGCAGTTCGCACAAGAGGGAGCCATGGCCAAGCCGACACCCATGCGCAAACGACTGCAGTCGGGTTGGAAGCAGCTGAAAAAGCCCGTGCCGCCCGACCGACGTCGGTTCTTCTTGCAAGGGCTGGTGTTCGCCGTCGCCGGCTTGGCCTTCGCGTTGTGGAAGGCGACCCAAGCAAGGGTGCAGCGCCGGGTGGTGCTGGGCCAAGGCGAACTGCCGGTGCGTCCCCCCGGTGCCATCGTCGACGACGACACGTTTCAGGCCGCCTGCATTCATTGTGGAATGTGCGGCATGGTGTGTGAGAGCGGTTGCATCCGTTTCTTCGGCGCCAACGACGTCGAGCACGGCCCCGTCACGCCCTACCTCGACGTGCGCCGTCGCTCGTGTGTGTTGTGCATGAAGTGCACCGACATCTGCCCGACGGGCGCGCTGTCGCCCATCGCTCGCGAGCTGCCCGTCATCAAAGAAGAAGTGCGCATGGGCGTCGCCGAGGTCGACCCCGAACTGTGCATCTCATATCTCGGGCGCGTGTGCGGCTTTTGCCACGACGCCTGCCCCATTCCGAAGGAAGCGTTGCGGCTGTTGCCCCCCGCCTACCCCCAGGTGCTCGACGGATGCATCGGCTGTGGACGTTGCGCAGAGTTCTGCCCACAAACGCCGACGGCCATCATGGTGAAGCGGAGGTCCGCATGAGTGGATTTGTCGTCGAGAATGGCCGATTGCATCGCTGGTTGCGCGGCCTGGTGCAGGTCGTTGCCGTCGCCCTCGTCGTGGTGTCACCCCTGGTGGGCGGATGGCAGCGCACCGACGCCAGCTCGCTGAGCGCGTGGGGTCGTGACGCCTATGACCTGCCGCTCGACGTCGCCAATGCGTTGCCGCCTGCAGCCGACGGCCAAGCCGTCCTCGACCACAGCCGGGTGCTGTTCGGCGGCACCGGCGTCGAACTCTTTGGCGTCTCATTTGTCGACCCCGTCGTCGGCGCTGCCTCGGTGTTGCGGGCCCCCGGCGACGTCGGAGGCTGGGCTTCGTTCTTGTTGCCGCTTCTGGTGGCGCTGCTGTTGGGCCGCGTGTTCTGTGGATGGCTGTGCATCTTTGGCGTCGTGTCGCGCTTCGTCGACGGGCTGCGCTCGAGGCTGCCGCTCCACCCCTACGAGGTGGGTGAACAGCGTTGGATGCGGTTCGTCCTCCTCGCGGTGTCGACGGTGGCGTCGGCGTGGGGGCTTCAACACATCGCGGTGCACGCCATCGCGTATCTCGCGTTGCAACACTCCATCTACGGCATGTGGCTGTTGGGCGGCGGCGGCGCATTGGTGGGCTGGGTGGCTGGCCTCGTCGTCGCTGGCCTGTGGCTGGGCCCCAACGTCTATTGCGCGACGCTGTGTCCGACAGGAGCGTTCTTCGCGCTGATGGGTCGGTTTCGCCTGGTGCGCGTGCAACTCAAAGACGCCAATGCCTGCGGCCCCACGTGCCACAGCTGTGACCTGCGGTGTTGGCTGAGCTTGCATCCGTCGACGGGCGATGCCGGCGCCGACTGTGACAACTGCGCTCGCTGCTTTTCAGCATGTCCCAAAGACAACTTGCACATCACCACCGGACGTGGCGAGCGACGGGGCCGGCCACTTCCCGTCGTCATGGCCATGCTTCTCCTCGTCGCTCCGTCGATGACGTGGGCAGCCGACGGCAATGAGCCCATCATGCGTCCGAGGTTGGTGGTCGACGAAATGCGCGACCTGCACACCGTCGCTGGAGCGCCGCTCCTGGTCGGTGTCGGCGTGCTCGACAAGAGCCAAACACGGATGAACCTCTACTCCGACCTTGTCGTGGGCGGCAGCGAAGTCACCGTCGTCGTCGGTCACGGTGAGCGGCCCCCAAAGGACGCACGCGGCCGGTTGCAGATGCGCCAGACGCACCAGGGGCCGTTGGAGTTGAAAGTCGTTCGCCGCGGGGCGGCACTCGAACACATCCACTTCGACGCGCCGACAGCACCGAAGTCGACGCAGAGACAAACGCTGTACCGCGCGCACGTCGAAACGGTGGTGCAGGTGGGCGACGAGGTGTGGGTGATGCCCGTCGACAGCCTGTTTGAAAAGCCACTGGTGTTTCGCGCGCATGAGCCACGGTCAGGACGAGATGAAGCGTGGGGATGGGCGTTGGTCGGCGCCCTGCTTTGGTCGGGCTTGTTGTCTTTCGCCGTCGCCACCAGCCGGCCGCCAGGGTGATGTCACCCAACGGCTGGGTGCCAATGCACAGAACGCTGGACGAACGCCGCTGAACACCGCGGTTTGCGTCGTCACCCCCGGCAAGAACCTTGCAACGAGTTGTGAAACAGGAGCGCCGTTGTCCACTTCCGATTCACCCAAAGCCCGACCGACGCTGGTCTCGCTCACACGACGTGGTGCCATTGGCGCGGCGTTGTCGACGGTGGTGGTGGCGGCCGGCGCCACACTGAAGTCACCGAAGAGTCGGCAGCAACAAATGTGGCTGCGGCCTCCTGGCGCCAAAGACGAAAACCATTTCAGCGACCACTGCACGCGCTGCATGAAGTGTGTGAATGCTTGCCCCAACCGATGTCTCGACGTGTTTGGCCTGCGCGATGGTCTCGACATGGCCTTCACGCCGTACCTCAAAGCGCGCACACGTGGCTGCATCTTGTGCGGCGACTGCGCCGACGTTTGCCCCACCGAGGCGTTGACGCCGTTCGGCGACAACCGCGAAGACTGGGTCGCCGGCGTCGATATGGGCGAGGCGCACCTCAACAAAGACATGTGCTACTCGTACCACGGCCGCACCTGCGGAGCGTGCTACCGCGCCTGCCCCTTAGCAGGTGAAGCGTTGACCATCGGTGTTTTTGAGCAACCCACCGTTCACGTCGACAAATGCGTGGGGTGCGGACTCTGCGAACAAAGCTGCTTGCACTTGCCGCAGGCCATCCGCGTCATCCCCCGTCGTCTCCTTGGCGAACGTCGCGCGCAACCGAAAGAACGCCCCGCTCCCACTCCATCTGACCCGCACGTGTTCGTCGGCTGCCCCGACGGCAAGTGCGACCGAGGGGAGTGAGCATGCGTCTTTCTCACGCCTGGGTGCGCAAAGCCCTGCAACTGGGGTCGGTGGCGTTTGTCGTCTTCGCCGCCGCGCAAGGCCCCTGGCGCAACTTCAAAGTCGCCCACAACTCCCGCCGTCTCGTCGGACTCATGGAAGGCGACATCATGGGCTGGCTCTACGGGCTCAACGAAGACCTCTTGAGCTTGTTTGGCCGCTCTGCCGACGTCAGCAAAGAACTCGTCGGCTCACACGCGGCGTCGTCGGTGTTTGGCCTTCCTGTCGCCGACCCAGCGTTGGCGTTGGGGCACTCCTTGGCGTCGTGGTCGACCGGGATGCTCCTGGGTGCGCTGGTGCCCCTCGTCGTCGCTGCCTTGTTGGGCAAGGTGTTCTGCTCCCACTTGTGCCCTGCCCGACTGTCGTTCGAGGTGGGGCAGGCGGTGCGGCGCGGTCTCCAGAAGCTGGGCGTCGAGCTCCCCACCTGGACCCCCAAGGGCCGGTATGGCGCCTTCATTTTCGTCGGCGGCGTGGTGGCCTCAATGACGTCGGCGGGAGCGGTGTGGATGTTGCTGCTGCCCCATGCCGCCATCGGCATCTCCATTCACCTCGCCGTCGGGGCATCGGTGACGACGTCGTTGTGGGCGTATTGGGCCGTGTGGTGGCTGGTCGACTGCTTGGTGTCGCCCGGCACCTTCTGCCGGTCGGTGTGCCCCACGGGTTGGCTGCTGGAGCACGCCGGACGACTTTCGTTTCTTCACTTGCGCAAACGTCAGACTTCAGAAGGGGCGGCTCCGTGTCCCTCCAGTTGCACGCAATGCATCCAGGCCTGCCCCTATGGCTGGTCGCCCAAGGCCGATGACGACAACGTCTCGACGTCGGTGGCGCCGGGCTGCGACCACTGCAGTGCCTGTGTGCGCGCCTGCCCACAACAAAAACTTGAGCACCGCTGGGAGGCCCCTGTGTTGTTGCGAAAACCCTCCTCCACGTCGTCAAGGTCCTCTCTGCCCATCGTGGCTTTGCTGTTTGCGGTGTTGTCGTCGGCCGCCACCCATGCCCACCACAACAAAGGGCTGCCTCATTACGGATACTTCGAGAACTATCCACAGGTGCCGACGCAGGAATACGTCTACATCCAAGACGGCTGGGAGATTGGCGCCACGGTGTTCAACTTCCAAGGCATGGAACGCAAAGACGCCTTGGCCCCCAACGACGTCAAAATCTTTCTGTACATCTACGACCTCACCAACGACCGAGGCTACGAAGGGCCGGTGACGTTCACCTTGCACCACGACCAACAGGTGGTGACGACGTTCAAGCGCGACAAGGTCGACGAAGAAAACATCTACTCCACGCGCGAGACGTTGCCGGCCAGCGGCGAGTATGTGCTGGCCGCGAAGGTTCCCGGCGCAGACCGCGAGTTGCTGCTGCCCTTCGAAGTCGACATGGACGACGGCTTTTCGTTGTGGTGGCTGGTGGCGCTCTTCGCCCCTCTCGTCGCCGTCTTCGGGCTGGCCTACGTCGGCCGCACCAAGAAGCGCAAACGACGCGCGCGCCCGGTGGTGAACACGGCGATGGTGTCGCTGCTGCTGGCGGCATTGGCCTCGTCATCGACGTGGGCGGCGCCTGAAGACGCTCATGACGACGACGCCAAAGCCGTCGGGCACGTCGCCCACGCCGAGGGCGAATCCGCCGACCTCGACGCCTTGCGCGAGAAGGCGTTGGCCGACATCAAGAACGGCGCTTCCACCTGCGGCAGCCCTGAAGGGATGGCCCGCATGAAGGCCGCCGGCCTCGGCTGTGGGTCGGGCGCCGCCATGGCCGGCGCGGAGCGGAAGATGGGGCACATGGCGTGCGCCGGCGACATGAAACATGTGCAAACCGAAGACGGCATGGTGATGATCATGAGCGGCATGCCCATGTGGATGTTCATCCTCGCTGTCGTCTTGGTGCTCGTGTTGAGTTTTGTGTTCACCGAGTGGTGGCCTGCACGACGACAAAAAGCAGCAGTGGACGTCGATGCGGCACGACCCCCACCCGTGTCTGACCTCGTGCAGCTGACCTCGACGCGTGAGCAACGCGAGCAAGAACTCGCCGCTCTCGACGCACTCGAGGCTCAACTTCAGGCAGCCGAGCAGAAGAAACGCAAGAACCTGCTGCAGAACAAGTCGATGTTCGCCTTGGTGAAGAGCCGCTGGTTCTCGACGCTGCCGCAGCTGTTGTCGTTCGCGGCCCTGTTGTTCTTGGTGTACGCCGGGCTGTTTGGCAGCCGCATCACCAACATCACGCCGGTGGCGGTGTGGACCATCTGGTGGGCTGCGCTCATCTTTGTCGTCGCTCTGGTGGGCCCCGTGTTTTGCGCAGTGTGTCCGTGGGATGCCTTCGCCAACCTCGTCACCCGGCTGGGCCTGTCACGACGGAAGCAGCCGCTCACTTTGGGGCTGCGGTTCCCAGACGCCTTGCGCAACGTCTACCCCGCCATCGGATTGTTCACGTTGTTGACGTGGCTTGAACTCGGCAACGGCATGACCACCAGTCCGGTGGGCACGGCGCTCATGGGATTGGGCATGGCGGTGTGTGCGGCCGGCTGTGCCCTCGTGTTCGGTGACGACGACGACGATGACGATGGCTGCGCCGACGGCAAGTGCGACCCCCAAGGCAAAGTGTTCTGCCGCTACCTCTGCCCCGTCGGGCGCATCAGCGGCATCTACGCCAACCTCAGCTTCATCGAGATTCGCGCCAAGAAGATTGCGGCGTGCAAGACCTGTACGACCGAAGACTGTAAGTACGGCAACGACGACGGATACCCCTGCCCGACGGGCATCTCGTTGAAGCGCACCCAAGACGCAACCGACTGCACCCAATGCTTGGAGTGCGTGCGCAGTTGCCCGCGCCACAACGTCGGCATCAAGCTGCGCGGCTTTGGCAAAGACCTCGCCGACGTCGCCCTGCAAAGCAAGCAGCGCATCGACCTCGCCTGGCTGGCATTGGCGCTGCTGTCGCTCACGCTGTTTCACGGTTTGTCGATGACCCCAGCGTGGGAAAACTTCTCGCCCGGCGGCCACAGCCTGCTGAAGTGGATGCACACCACGCTCCCTGGCGGCAAGACCCTGCACTTCACGCTGGCCATGGCCTTGGTCTGTGCCGCCCCGATGGTCATGTATGCCTTGTCGTGTTGGCTGGCCGACGTCTGGGCGCGCCGCGCCAAAGGCGTGCGTGACGACGAGGTTGCCTTCTTTCCCGACGTGCGCGAACTGTTCATCCGCTACAGCTGGTCGTTGTTGCCGGTGGCCCTGTTCTACCACCTCGCACACAACCTCATGCACCTCCTCGCAGAGGGCGGCGCCATCGTGCCGCTGCTGTCTGACCCACTGGGGCGTGGCAGCGATTGGTTCGGCACGGCGCACATGCACGTCGGCTCGCTGCTGTCTGACAAAGCCATCTGGAGTTTGCAGGTGGTGCTCATTCTCGTCGGCCACGTCGTGGGCATCGTCGTCGCCCACCACATTGGGCACCGGCGCTACCGTCACAAAGCGGCCGCGACGCGTTCGCTGATTCCGATGTTGTTGATGATGATTCTGCTCAGCGTCGGCGGACTCAGCTTGATGGCCATGGACATGAACATGCGTGTGGGGCGGATGTGAGCAACAAGCCAGCCGACACCAGTTCACGTCGAGGGCTGTTCAAACACCTCGTCAAACGCACCGCGAAGGTGGCGGTGTCGACGGTGGAGCGCACCCTTCCCCCCGAGCGCCGTCCACCTTTTGCACTGCCAGAAGCCGAGTTCTTGGCGACCTGCACCAAGAGCTGGGATTGCGTTCGCGCGTGCCCACACGACGCCATCCACGTCGTGCTGCCGCCGGCGCCGTTGTCGGCGAACACCCCCATCATGGTTCCCGACGAGAGCGCGTGCCTGATGTGCGACGGATGGCCCTGCGCCGCCGCCTGTCAAAGCGGCGCTTTGTCGCTGCCCGTCCTCAGCGACGACGACGACGGCGAATCCCAGCTGCCGACGACGGTGAACCTCGGCACAGCTCGCTTGCGCACGGACTTGTGCTTCACGTTCAAGGGGCCGGAATGCGGCGCATGCGGCCACTGGTGCCCTGACGACGCGAAAGCGCTGACGTTTCGTGCGGGCCGTCCCCACCTCGACGAAGACATCTGTGTGGGGTGTGGGGCTTGCATTGTTGCCTGCGTCACCACGCCCAAGGCGATTGTTTTGTTGCCGCTGTCGTCGACAACGGGCGAACGCTGACCTGCCCCGAGGAGCACCGCCATTGCAGGCGAACTTTCTTCTTCCTGAACTTGTCGCTGGCGAACATGAGTTGGGCCACCCGGCTTTGGGGGCGCCCATCACCGCGCAACAGCTGCAATCTCAGGGCATCCTGCTGCAGACCCTCGCGCTCAACACGCACGCCTTCGACATTCCGCTCGCAGGCATCAAAGCGCAGCACGGGTACATCCACCACGACGAGGTCGAACTCTTTCAAGACACCCCCAACCTCGACGACATCTTGGCGCAATACAAGCGCGAGCATTCTCACGAAGAAGACGAGGTGCGCTTCATCCTTGGCGGCGAAGGGGTCTTTGACATGCGCGACGACGACGACAGGTGGATGCGCGTCAGCGTCACCCGCGGTGACCTCATCATCATTCCTGCAGGCGTGCACCATCGGTTCTTCTTGCGAGACGGGGGCCACATCCATGCGATTCGGCTCTTCAAGAGCCAGAGGGGCTGGGTCCCGTTCTACCGAGACAGAAACCCGACGCTCGAATCGCTCAGCCGCAGTGCCCAGAGCTAGCCTCGAAAGCTCGCTTCGCGAGTCGAGTTGCGACGAATGCGTTGCATTCGTCGTCGAGCGCGTTCTTTGAGGTGTGGGATGCGCTCTAGTCTCGTCGGAGGCGTGGCTTCGCCCGCCTCTCGACGAGCCTTGAACGACCATTTGCAGTGATTGAAGACGCTGTCGACTGCTGGTCAGTGTTTGACTGCAAATGGTCGACGATGCCTGTTGAGCCCCTTCCGACGTCATCACCTCCTCTACGCCGGAGGTTTTGAGGTGTGGGATGCGCTCTAGTCTCGTCGGAGGCGTGGCTTCGCCCGCCTCTCGACGAGCCTTGAACGACCATTTGCAGTGATTGAAGACGCTGTCGACTGCTGGTCAGCGTCTAACTGCAAATGGTCGACGATGCCTGTTGAGCGCCTTTGTCGACGTCATCACCTCCTCTACGCCGGAGGTTTTGAGGTGTCGGATGCGCTCTAGTCTCGAAAGTTCGCTTCGCGAGTCGAGTTGCGACGAATGCGTTGCATTCGTCGTCGACAGCGCTGTCAGATCGTTTGTGCGACGCCAGCTGCCCGCGCGTGACAACGCCTGCGAGCGGACTCGATCTCGCCGACTTGCGCATACCCCCATGGGGTACTATGCTCCAATACCCCCACAGGGTATGAGGCCAACATGAATGAAGACGTCAAAGGCGCCATCGACAAACGCATGCGACGCATCGCGGGCCAGGTCAGCGGCATCCAAAAGATGATCGACGACGACCGCTATTGCATCGACGTCCTCACCCAAATCTCGGCAACGCGTGCCGCGTTGGCCAAGGTGTCATCGTTGTTGTTGGAGTCCCACCTCAATGGCTGCGTCCGCACCGCGTTCGCGTCTGACGACGACGACGAACGCAACGCCAAACTGCAAGAGCTGCTGGTGCTCTTCGAAAAGAACTGCAACCGCTAGGATCTCCGATGACAGCTTCACCGACTGCACAGACTCCATCGGCCCCGCCTGGCGTGACGCTTGACGTCCCCATCGAAGGCATGACTTGCGCGGCCTGCGCCACCCGCTTGGCGCGGGTGCTGCGCAAGCAAGACGTCGTCGCCGACGCTGAGGTGAGCTTCGCCACCGAACGCGCCACGCTGCAGCTCGCGGCCGATGCTGTCGTCGACGCCCACACCGCCGACAAACTGGTGCGCACAGTGCAAAAAGCTGGGTTCAATGTCCCCACCCAACACGTCGTTCTCGACGTGAAGGGCATGACCTGCACGGCGTGTGCGACGCGGGTGCGGGACGCGGTGCAACTGCTGCCCGGCGTTGAAGCAGCTGCCGTGTCGGTCACCAACGACACCGCCCAGGTGTCGTATATTCCGGGGCTCGTCGACACCGCAGACCTCACAGCGGCAGTGGCCCGCACCGGATACGAGGCATCTGTCGCGCCGACCTCTGAAGAACAAGCGGCCGCACGTCGACGACAAGCAGAACGCGAGCGACGACGTGAGGCGGTCTTGCTTGCAGTGGTGTGGGTCTGCACGTTGCCCATGTTGGCGCCGATGGTGGCCATGCCCTTTGGTGTGCACTGGATGCCGCCCGCGCCGCTGCAGTTGGCTTTGGCGACGGTGGTGCAGGTGCTGGCGGGCGCGCGGTTTTACAAGGGCGCGTATCACGCCCTTCGCGCCAAGAGCGGCAACATGGACGTCCTTGTCGCCCTCGGCACGACCTCGGCCTTTGTGTTGAGCATCGTCCACATGGTGCAAGGCGTCCACGACCTCTACTTCGAAGCCTCGGCGTCGGTGTTGGCGTTTGTGCTCGTCGGCAAGCACCTCGAACGGCGGGCCAAGCAGCAGACGCACAGTGCGCAAGATGCCCTGCAAGCGCTGCGGCCTGAAACGTGCCGCTTGCTCGACGACGACGGCGGGGTACGTGAAGTGTCGCCCGACGCCGTGTCTGTCGGTCAGCGGGTGGAGGTCATGCCGCAAACCCCCATCCCCGTCGACGGCGTGGTGCTCGAAGGCACCTCTCGCCTCAACGCTGCGCACCTCACCGGCGAGTCCGACCTGCTGCGGGTCGGTGTCGGCGATGACGTCGCAGCGGGCGCCTTGAACCAAGACGGGGTGCTCATCGTGGAGTGCACGCGCATCGGCGCCGAAGGCACGTTGGCGCGGATGATCCGCCTCATCGAACAGGCACAAACCGAGCGCGCCCCCATCGAGCGCCAAGTCGACAAAGTGTCGGCCGTCTTCGTTCCCGTCGTCACCGTCCTCGCCGCGCTGGTGTTGGGCGTCCACCTCTTGTTGGGCTTCGACACCGCCACTGCCGTGTTGCGTGCCGTCGCCGTGCTCGTCGTGGCCTGCCCCTGCGCGCTCGGGCTGGCCACACCGACCGCATTGGTCGTCGGCGTCGGCGTGGCTGCCAAGTGGGGTGTGCTGTTTCGCGGCGCCGCCGCCCTCGAGCGTCTGTCCCGCGTCGACGTGGTCGCCTTCGACAAAACCGGCACCTTGACCCATGGCACCCCCAAGTTGGCGGCGGGCATGGTGCTCGGCACCGACGACAATGTTGTTGTCGACGAGGGCGACGACCTCGCCCCGCTGACGTCTTTGCTGCGGCAAGCCGCTGCACTCGAGCGCGGCATTCCCCATCCGTTGGCAGATGCGTTTGCGCCCTTCGACGACCCCTCCCTGCGCACCGCCGATGTGCAAAACGTCGTCGGCAAAGGCCTCACCGGCAGCGTCGTCGTCGACGACGTCGAGCACGCGCGCTCGCTCGGCTCGCTGTCGTTCAACGCCGACGGCGAAGCGCTGCCGACCGCCGCACAACGTTGGCAGCAGCGGGGATTGACCACGCTCGCCTTGCGCGACGGCGACGGCACTTTGCTGGCGCTCTTTGCCGTGGGCGACGTGCTCCGCAACGACGCCCATGACGTCGTGCAGCACTTGCAGGGCGCGCACAAAGAAGTGGTGATGATCTCGGGCGACCAACAAGCCGTCGCCGACGCCGTCGGTGCCCAGCTGCACCTCGACGCGGTGCTCGGCGAGGTCTCTCCCGAAGACAAACTGCAGGCCGTGCAACAGCTGCAACAAGACGGCACGCGCAACGTTTTGTTCGTCGGCGACGGCGTGAACGACGGGCCGGCGTTGGCGCAAGCGAACATCGGCATGACGCTGTCGTCGGGCACCGACGTCGCCCTGCTGGCGGCCGACGTCGTGTCCATGCGCGACACGCTGGCAGCGGTGCCGACGGCGCTGGCGCTGGGCAAGGCCACAGCGCGCACCATCCGCCAGAATCTGTTTTGGGCGTTCTGCTACAACGTCGTCGCCCTGCCACTCGCCGCCGTCGGGCTGCTGTCGCCCGTGTTGGCCGGCGCCGCGATGGCCCTGTCGTCGACGTCGGTGGTGTTGAATGCACTGTGGCTGCGACGCTTTGTGGCGCCGTCCATCGGCGCTGCCTCTCCCTCCCCATCCCCAGCTCAACCTCTGGAGACCCCATGAGCACCACCTACGCCATCGATGGCATGACCTGCGGCGGTTGCGTCGCTTCTCTCGAGCGCGCTTTTGCCAGCGAGCTTCCGCAACTCAACGTCAAGGTGTCGCTCGACGACGGCGGACGTCTGGTCGTCGACGGCGCCCACGAAACCACCGCCGTGCAACAAGTGGTTGAAGACGCCGGATTCGACGTCCGCGCCGACGGTTGACGACGACGCCGGCCGTCCTTCGACACAAGAAAGCCCACACGCGTCGTGTGGGCTTTCTTCGTCAGTGAGGGGAGCGGTGGGCCGCCCTATTCAACGGTGACCGACTTGGCGAGATTGCGCGGTTGGTCGACGTCGGTGCCCCGCAAGTCGGCCACATGGTAGCTGAACAGCTGCAGGGGCACGGTCGCCAGCGTCGGCACCAAGTGAGGCGCCACGCTGGGAATGCGCATGATGCCCATGCTGAGTTCATCGAGCCCGGTGTCGTCTTGGGTGACGACGCTGATGACTTTGCCGCCGCGGGCGCGCACTTCTTCAAGATTGGCGACGACCTTCTCGTAGCCATCCCCGCGCACGGCAAGCACCACCACCGGCATCTCCTCGTCGATGAGCGCGATGGGCCCGTGCTTCATCTCGCCAGCGGCGTACCCCTCGGCGTGGATGTACGAAATCTCCTTCAGCTTCAGCGCCCCTTCGAGGGCGATGGGAAAGAGCGGGCCACGGCCGAGGTACAACATGTCGCGGGCGTGTTGAAACTGCACCGCCAGTTCGCGAATGCCCTCTTCGTCTTCGAGCAGGGTCTCCACCTCGAGCGGCAACTTGGCCAACTCGCGCATCTCGTCTTGCAACATTTCCATCGACGCTGTGCCCCGCGCCTGTGCCAGCGACAGCGCGATGAGGTGCAAGGCCACCAACTGGGTGGTGAACGCCTTGGTCGACGCCACACCGATCTCGGGCCCAGCGCGGGTGTACAAGGTGCCCACGCTCGTCGACACCAGCCGCGGAATCGCAGAGTCGATGACGTTGCAAATCGACATCAGCTGCGCTCCTTTGGCTTTGGCTTCTTTGAGCGCGGCCAACGTGTCGGCCGTCTCGCCCGACTGGGAGATGGCCAACACGAGCGTATTCTCGTCGACAATGGGGTCGCGGTAGCGAAACTCAGACGCCAAGTCGACGTCGACGGGGAGGCGCGCCAACTTCTCGATGAGGTACCGCCCGGTCATGCCCGCGTGGTAGCTGGTGCCGCAGGCGATGACCACCAAACGCTGGATGTTTCCAAAGCAGCTGGTGTCGACGTCGTCGAGCACCACCCGCCCCTCGTCGAACGCCAGGCGTCCACGCAGGGTGTCGGTGATGGCGCGAGGCTGCTCGAAGATCTCTTTGTGCATGAAGTGCTTGTGGCCGTTTTTCTCGGCCATCACCGGCGACCAATCGACGGTCTTGGCCTGGCGCTCGGCCACATTGCCGTCGGCGTCGAAGAGCTGCACGCCGTCTTTCGACATCACGCCGACGTCGCCGTCTTCGAGAAAGATGAAGGTGCGGGTGTGGCTGAGCACGGCAGGAATGTCGGACGCCAAGAAGCATTCGCCCTCGGCGAGGCCCACCACCAGGGGCGACGCCAAGCGGGCAAAGCCGATGGTGTCGGGGAGTTTCTCGTCGATGACGGCGAGGGCGAAGGCGCCCTCGACTTGGCGCAAGGCCGCCTGGATGGCTTCTTTCAAGCCCAGCCCAGCCTCCCGTTCGAGGGCGATGAGGTGGGCGAAGATTTCGGTGTCCGTGTCTGAGGCGAACACCCGGCCTTTGCCCTGCAGCTCCTCGCGCAGCTGCATGTGGTTTTCGATGATGCCGTTGTGCACCACGGTGATGCCCGACGAGGTGTGCGGGTGGGCATTCTGCTCGGTGGGTGCGCCATGGGTGGCCCAGCGGGTGTGGCCGATGCCGATGTGCCCACGACAAGGGTCAGCGTCGAGCGTCGAGCGCAAGTTGACCAACTTGCCAGCCGCGCGGCGCACCTGTGTCGCCCCCTCGAAGAGCGTGGCGACGCCCGCAGAGTCGTAGCCTCTGTATTCGAGGCGAGCGAGCCCTTCAATGAGCACAGGTTGGGCGTCTTTGTCGCCGATGTATCCAACGATTCCACACATGGATGACCTCTTTGGCTGTCACACAGAGCTTGAGGCTGACGTCGTCACCAGCCGCTGTCAAAGCCCCTTGGGCGGGCCCGCGGCCGACGCGGTCGACCCTGTTGAGATGAGTGCAACCGGGCGCTCTCAGCGTTCATTCACGTCTTCAGGCTGATTTTTCGCCCGTTGTGGCGCGGCCCACGTCTTGGCCAGCCGACTGACGCCGGATCGAACACTCCGGCGCTGTCCGCTCCAGCGCTGGTGTCTGTCGACGACCGAAAGACCACGGGAGCCCACCCTGGGCCCGTCTTTTGGAGGGGTCATGTTGTTGTCGTCGCGGTTTGCATCCTGTGTCTTCTCGTGGGTGGGGGCGTTGGCCCTCGGCACCTTCGTCGCGTGCGACGACGGTTCCGTCGACGACCCGTCTCCTTCTGTCTCGCCTGAACCCACACCCGCCCCCGATGACGCGGGTGGCAGTGGCGACGACGCGGGTGCCGCGAACAACGACGACGCTGGCGCGCCTGGAGACGACGACGCGGGCCGGCCCACCGAACGCGATGCGGGTGCCCCACCGCGTGACGATGCGGGTGCCGCTGACGACGACGCCGGTGCGCCTGGAGACGACGACGCGGGCAGCAGCCCCACGCCCGACGCGGGCGCGGTCCCCGATGCTGGCATCGCTCCGGCCCCCGACAGTGGCACCGCACCCAACGAAGACGCCGGCGTCGATGACGACGACGCAGGTGTGGCTGTGCCACCCGATGCCCCGACTGTGATGTCGCCGTCGGAGGGCCAAGCTGTGGGCAGTCCGCTGTTTGTCGACGGCGTGACGCAACCCATGGCCCACGTCGTGGTGACGCTGTCAGACGACGCTGGCCCCATTGCAGCAAGCGATGCGTACGCCGACGGCCAAGGCGCATATCGCGTTCGCGTCGACTATGTCGGCGTCGACGCCTTCACCATGCTCCGCCTCGACGTCGTCGCCGACAACGAAGCAGGCAGCTCTGACGTCACCCAGGTGCAGGTCGTGCACCGGCCGCTGAGCATCTCGGGCACCATTGCCCAACAAGACGGCGGCCTCAGCGGCGACACCGTCGTGGTGTGGTTGGTGCGCGACGGCGACGAGGCCGATGTCGTGTTGCAGCAGCAGTCCATCGACGTCACCGACGGCCAACCCGCGGCGGGCGCGTTTCACTTCGACGTCGGCCCTGGCAACTATGTGCTGCATGCGTTTCGCGACATCACCGGACGCGACGGCGTTCCCGACGGCTGGCCGACAATGCCCTTCGAGCCCCAGGCACCGCCCACGACGCTGATGCTCTCAGACGCCCCGGCCATGAACGTCGTGCTGGAGCTTGAAGACACCTCCGGCCTCGGGGTGGTGCGCGAGTTCGACGCCCAGACGCTGCATGCCTCCGCCCATGCGGAGCCGCCCCACGTCGAGGTCGCCCCTGGCGAGTGGACCGATGGCGCAGGGCTGTGCGGCGGCTACTTCTTGTCGATGCACGCCCGCTTCTCGGGCAACGGCACCCAAGGGGACGCCTATGTGCGGTTCCCCGACGGCAGCCTGCACGCCCTCCTCGACGACGGTGGGTGTGGCGGTCAGGTCGGCGACAACACCAGCCTCTCGTATGATCACACGCCAGGCGACGGCGACTACTCCCTCGGCATTCCCGAGCCCACCGACGACGACGCAGGGGTCTACCGTTTGCTGTACGTCAGCCCCGACAACGGCTTCATTCACGTCGAAGAAGACGTTCTCGACGATGTGGTGCGGCTCTCCCGCCGCATGCCCCTGTTGTCGCCGACTTTGGCAGCGCCTGCGTCGCGGGTCACGACACTCAGTTGGGGTGCCGTCGCCGGCGCCACTGCCTACGCCATCGACGTCGCTGCGGACGGCAACTTTTACGTCGAGAGCGATGGACTTGCGGTGACGTCGTACACGCCGCCGGTGCCTCTCCCCGACGACAGCGTTGTCTTTGCCCAAGTCTACGCCTACGACGCCAACCCATGGAACGGAGAAGACGTCGACGCCGCCGCCCGTGGCGTGCGCAACCATTTCGTCGTCGATGACGACGGAGACACCGTGGTGACCGTGTCGGGCAGCATCGCCAACGAAACCGCCGTGGAAGGCCCGGTGGTGGTCATGCTGCAAGACCGCGTGCTCTACGACGACGTGGGGTTCGTCGTCGTTGAACCGCCGGCCGCCAGCTACTCCATGGTGGCCCTCCCCACCTCGGAGGCCCGCATCAAAGCCGTCATCGACCTCGACGGTGCGCTCGGCGACGTCGACAGCGACCGCGCCGCCGCCTTCACCGAAAGCGACGATTTCAGCCTTCTCGAGAACACCACGATCGACTTGGTGTTTCGCGAGCCGCTGGTGTTGCTGTCGCCGACCGACAACGACGTCGTCACCGGGCTGCCGACCGTCGTGTGGGCGCCCTACTCGGCTCCGCCGGCGTCGCCGTTCAGCCATGTTGTGTACCTCTCGCAAGACGGCCAAGACGGCATGCCCGCCGGCATCTGGCTCGTCGGCCCCGACGTCACCAGCGTCGACCTCACCGCCCCTGCTAGCCCCGTCCTCGACGTCATCGCGCTGGTGCAATGCATGGAAGAAGGGGGCGACTTCACCGCGGGGGCTTGTTCGGCGCCGGTGCCTGGCTCGCTGACGTCGTCAACCCTGGGCGCCTACAGCACGGGCGTGCTCATCGTCGAGTGTGACTTCGCGCCGTTCGTGTCGAACACCGACGCCGACATGAACGGCATGGACGACACCACCGACTGTCTGATGCCGTTGCTGGGCGGCGGCGACGTCTATGCCGAGAGCCGCTCCCACCGCTTCACGGTGGAGTAGAGGTTGGCGCGGTTCGTCGACGGTGTCACTCTGCAGCCTCGCCGCATTGGCGCGGTGCTGCGGAGGACCCATGCGTCGGGCACCCCCCATCTGGAGTCGAGCGGTATTGGCGGCCGTCGTGTTGGCGCTGCACATCGGCTGCCCTGTCATCGACATCTGCGACAACGCCTTGCACGACGCCCTCCTCGACATCCACGAGCAGTGGCCGACCTATGGTGCGGCCAAGGCGTCGACGTCGCCGTATTGGGTGGAGGCCCATTCGTTGGGAGAGCTTGAGGGCGTGGGACTGACCCTTGTCGCCATGCAAGAGCCGCCCAGCTGGGACAACCCCTTGCCCGACATCCGTGAATCCAACGGCGACCTCCTGCGACCAAGCCTGCTGTTCTTCGACGTGCGCGAAGACGAGGGCTGTTGGTTCTCCGTCGACGAAGACGCCCCCCTCATCGGCGTCGGCTACCACGAGCACTTCGAGCCGTGCGACAAGCCGGTGTACACCGACATGCCCGACGAGGCCTGGTACGTCCACGAAGCCGGGTACCACCATGTGCCCGCCGGCGATGGTCGGTTCGTCACCGCCGCCAACACCGACCTCATTGCCCCCGCCGTTCTCGACGACGAAGGCTGTGTGGAGGTGCACGACGAAGACCTCTTCCCACGGGTGGGGCAAGTGGGGCACGGCCGTGCGTGGACGTCGCACCTGTGGTTCCACGAACGTGAAGACGCATGCCCCGTGGCGTCGTTGAGCGACCCTTTTGCCCGCCAATCTGAAGACGCCCTGGCCGTGCCCGGCGACGCCTTCTTTTTGCAGGGCGACTGCGGGTGCCCAGCGCCGTCAGACGCAGGCGTCGTGGGAGATGCGGGCAGCGTCGACGCTGACGTCACGCCCGATGCGGGTGTGGCACGAGATGGTGGCCCACCCGCTGACATCAACCGCTGACATCAACCGCTGACTCCGACTCTGCTTGTTACTCTTCGCCGTCGTCGCCGAACGCGAACAGCGGTGGCTGCAATGGCCACTGCGCACGAAGCTGGCGACGACGAATGGGCTCGACGTAGCGCTCCGGCGTCCACGCGCGCGACATGAACGCCCATCCGCCGATCATCGCCGCGCCCCCAAGCGCACCACACCCCAGCGCTGCGACGACGCCAAACACCAACATGACGCCCGCAGAAAACACCAACACCACGGGCACGGCGGCCGCTGCAGCGAGGGCCAACACCCCGCCGGCAATGATGGCGGCCGTGCCGACGCGGCCGGCCACAACGTAGTGGTTGTAGAGGTCGCGGCGGTTCATGGCGTCGAACACCTCCTTCTTGCTGAGTTCGCGCCCGTCTCTCAAGAATCGCGTCTGGCCATCACTGCGCTGCACGACAATGGGCGCGTCTGCGGTTGATGGCTGGTTCTCGTCGTCCTCTGCCCTTTCGGCATGCGCTTTGGACGTTTGCTTTCGCGCACGCGAACGCCTGACGCGCACTCGTTCCTCTGCTTCGACGTCGGCGCCTTCATCGAAGACATCCTCGTCGAGTGGCACGTCGTCGGGGCGCGACACTTCGACACCGTGGATGGCGACAAACGTCGCGCGGCGCTGCCCGACGCGATTGAACAGCTCCACCTCGACCTGGGCACGCCCCCGTCTTGTTGGCGCCAAAGTGCGCAAGACGACGGTGGCATCCACGTCAGACTCGTCCTCTGCCTTGCTTGACCCATCGCCCTGCGGTGCTTGGGCGATCACACGACGACGAGGGCGATGTTCAATGCGAATGTCGACGTCGTTGTCCCAGGCACGCAACGTCGTCGCTAAGGCCTCTGCCGCAGCGTACGCCTGTCCGTTCTGGTGACGTTCGCGCCAAGCCAAGCCGTCAGGCCGCTCGCCGTCGTCGACGTCGCCCGCGACCACGATGCGAACGTCTCGGTCGTGCAGATACAGCTTGGGTTTGAGGTCGTCGGCCGAAAACGTTTGTGCCCAGCTCTCGCTTCTGGTGTTGTCTTTGGGCCCGGTTTCTGGCTCATCCTCGGCAAAGCCTTCCGGTGCCGCGACGCCCACGACCAAAGCCATCCACACCACTGTTGCCATCGTCTTCACCAGTCGCATCGGTTCCTCATCCCTGCATTCGCCCCAAAAGAAGACACATCGCGCGATGACTGTGAAGTGGCCCATTTGGTTTCAGTCCGCTCCAGCGCGATCGCGGCGCAGCCGATGTTCACCTTGCCGAACGGACGGGTGCGTCTTGTGCACCCCCGTCTGACCTCGACAGGAGTGGACCATGTCGCACCTTTCCCCCCAACGTCTTCTGCCCACGCGCCTCGTCCTCATGGGATGCAGCGTCGGCGCCCTCGTCGTCGGTGCCTGCTCGGGCCCGCAAAGCGACGACCTGCGGCGCAACGTCGACGACGTCAGCCCGTTGCCAGTGGCCGCCAGCGTCGACGACGTCGAAGGGCAACGCCTGGCCGAAGTGTCCATCGACGGCCTCGCCCTGAAGGTGCCGACCTGCTTGCGCGGCGACGCCATCGACCGCCACCTCCTCCCGGTGGACGTCGACAACGCCGTGTCGGCCGCGTCCCCCAAACCACAAGCCGCCACCCCCACCATCGACGAGGCCGTGACGCCCACGCCCACTCCTGTCGAACCTGAAGACGGCGACCTCAGCGTGACGCCGCCGGCCGATGACGTGCCGCCCGTCGTCGATGGCCCGGCCGACGACGGCGACCAAGAGCCCCCCGCCGACTTGGGAGAGCCACCTGCTGCCCCCACCGTGAACCGCCCAGAGGCGGGCGCCCCCGTCGGACGCCTCGTGCATGTCGCCGGCGTCGCCGAGGCCCTCGCCGCCGTTGCTGTGGTGGTGTTCGACGACGACGACGCCATCGTCGCCGAAGCCGAAGCGCAAACCGACGCGCAAGGGACCTTTGGCGTCGACGTTCGCATCGACGACGTCGCCACCTACACCATGTTGCACGTGGCTGTCATGGCCGAGAACGCTGCCGGCGTCTCCGACGCAGTCCAAGTGGGCGTGGTGCACCGTCCGCTGAGCATCTCAGGATCGGTCACCCAGAGCGATGGCGCCTTCGACGGTGACGTCGTCATCGAGCTCTTCGAGACGGCCCACCCCGATGTGCCGTTGCAACAGGTGGTCGTCGACGCTGCCGATGGCGAAGCCGCCGCTGCCGACTTTCACTTCGACGCCGCCCCCGGGCAGTACGCGTTGCGAGCCCGACGTGGCACCAGCGGCGATGGCGCTGCGTCGCCGACGGTGAACCTGATGTTGTCGACGAGCAACGCCATGCACCTGCAGCTCGACTTGGAATAGCCGTCCGCAGCTGCTGCATGTCACGCCTCCCCTCGTGGGAGGTGTTTCAGTGTTGGACGGGCATGTCTCGGGCCACCGGCGCCAAGGCCTCCAAAACCCGCACCGTCGCCGTGGGACTCCCCCGTCGACGATTGACGCGCTCCAACGCCCACAACCCTGGCTGCTTCGCCTTCGCCTGCAACGGCCAGGTGCCGTCGTCGAGTTGCTGCTGCAGCACGTGCGCAACGGCAGGCTGCATGCGCGCATCCCACGCACCTGTCGACGTCACCACCTGCAACGCCTCCAGCAAATCGACGTGGTAGCCGACGGGATGGTGAATCTTCAGCCACTGCGCACGCGTCTCGTCATCGGCAGAAGGCTTGCTGACCAACGGCAGGATGCGTCCGGCCGACGTCTGCATCACCCGCCGCTCGAGGAGAAACGCCCGCGCCGCTTGCACCACGTCAGAATCGGGTGGCGACGCCTGCGCCGCACGCACCACGCCGGTGAAGCAGCTGGTCGACGCGAAACACCCGCCGTAGCGCGTCGCCAAACTGGGGTGAAACACCTCGGGCGTCTGTGCCCGTCGTGAGTCCCCCCTGCGTTGCACCTGTTGGTGGGTGTGCAACCACGCCACCAATTGGAGGCGGGTGTGTTCGACATCGTCGTCGACGCGGTGCTGCTCTTGGGCGGCCTGCAACATGCTGGCGCACAGGCCGGTGTAACAGCTGAGCACCCCCGCACGTTCGCCGGTGAACGAAAAGCCACCGTCGACGACGGCGTGGTCGGCCAAGAACCGGTGGGCCTTTGCCCACGCAGCACAAGGCGGGCCCCCGCCGAGGTCGGTGAGGGTGCGCAACGTCCACAGCGTCGACAACAGGCGTGCGTTGGCGGCAGGCCGGTCGCCAAAACTGCCGTCGTCGTGTTGCCCGGCGGCGACCTTTGCCCACAACGGTTGGGCTTGGACGTCGTCGACGTCGAGGGCGGCGCTGGCGCCGTCGACGAGCCGCCGAAAGCGACGCACCAAAGCCGGAGCCGCATCGGCAAACAAAAACGACACCCGCTCCAGGGTGTCGTCGAAGTCGAACGTCGTCGTCGAGGTCATTTGCGTCCCGACGCCCATTTGCCCACCACGTCGATGACCTTGTCGAACCCAGGCACATCCAACAGGCCCCGGGTGTCTTTGAGTTGGTCGCGCAGTTTGTAGTGATCGCGCAACGCGCGTTGCCCGGCGGTGACGAGGTCGATTTCCAAGATGCGGGCGTCTTTGTACCCGTCTTTCACCATGCCCAAACCGTAGGTCAACCACTTGGCCTGCTTCGCGAGCAGCCAGGCGCGCTTGGCGGGGTTGGCGCGCTCCAAGAGGGCCGGGAGGTACAAGACGCCGATGGCGGTGTGCTTGGCCTCGTCTTTGGCGACGTATTCGAGCACCTCTTGCACCAGAGGCTCGTCCACCGACTCCCGCAAGGTGCGAAACAGATGCGTGGCGATGTTCTCGACGAACATGTGCATGCCGATCATCTTCGCGGCGACGTCTTCGGTGTGGATGATGTCGGTGAGCAGCCGTTTGGCAAACATCGACGGCGGCGCAATGTCGTCGAGCATGGTCAGCAGGCGCTGAAACACAGCGACGTGCTTCGCCTCCTCCATCACTTGGGCCGCCAACGCCATCTTCGCTTCTTCGTCGGGGACATCCGCACACAGCTGGCTGGCGACGATGACCGCCGCGCGTTCGCCGTAGTAGATGATCGACAAGACCCGAGCGAGCGCGGCGCGCTTGTCGGCCGACAGCGTCAGGCCCTGGTCCCAGTCAACGTCGGTGGTCTCGTTCCAGAAGTCGCGCTTGGACTTCTCGAAGACCCCCTGCAGCTTCGGAAAGCGGTGGGGGACCTCCTGGGCAAACAGATCCACATGAGCGGCGACCATGGCTCTGTTCTAGCAGCTTCAACCGGCGCTGCTCAGGTGGTCATGCGCGATTTCCCACGGCATCCGCCACTTGACCGACCTGTTTGCCGACGAGGCCGGCGCCTGCACCGAGGGCGAGGCCGGCGCCTGCATCCAGACCGAGGCCGGCGCCTGCCCCAAATAAGGACGGTCGGATGCAACACAACTAGCTGTAATTGCGCAAAAAGATGTGAAACATGTCGGCCGACAACCACGTCAGCGTCAGCGAGCCCAGGCGAACGGTGGCGCCGTCCTCCAACCCCTGCTCCTCGTCGCCCACGGGCACGTTGTCGAGCAAGGTGCCATTGCGGCTGTTGTTGTCGGTGAGCACCCAACCCGGCGGCGTTTTCTTCAACCAGGCGTGCACCCCTGAAATGGTGGCGTGGGGCAGGATGATGTCGTTGGTCTCGAGCCGGCCGGCGCTGACCACAGCGTCGGGCGCGCCCTGCCGCACCTCGTGCACGTACAACACCGCTTCGGCCGTGATCTCGGGGGTCGCCGCTGTGCCCAACTCGCCGTGGTGCACCAACACGGGATGCAGGTGGGCTCGACGAAAGGCATCTTCACCGCGCTCGCGCAGTTCAGCTTGCAGGGTGGAGACGGGAACCCCAGTTCCCCATGCCAGAGGTGCGTCGTGCATGACGGCCTTTCGCTTGCCTCATAGCTACGGCACCACGGCGGAAATCGCACGTTTGCGGCGCAACAAGTCGAAGGAGAGACAGCCTTGGCTGCTGGCTTTGCAGCCGGATCCGACCGCTGCTGCCGGCCACCGGATCCGCCGCTGGGATCAGGTGATCCACATCCGCCGAAAAAAATCGAAAATCGCTCAGATGCTTGTTTTTTGAAACTTTTCAACACAGCCGCGACCGAGGCGCCGCCAAAGTCCGCCGGATTCTGACGGGTTTCCTCCCAAGGGTAAGGAAGCCTCTTCACCCGTGGAGCCCGTCATGTCGCGTTCGTCGTTTTTTGCTCCTGCTCCAGTCTTTGCCGACCGTGCCCCGCCTCGTTTTTCGGCGGTGAACACCGACGCGTTCTGGGAGCAAGTGCAAGCCTTTCGCGCCGGCGATCGCGTCGCCACCGAGGTCGTCGCCGCCCACATGTACCTGGTGATGCGCGTGCTCATGGTGCGGCTGCTCGAAGACAAGGGCGTGCGCCTCAACCGCGCCGACTTCGACGACGCCCAACAAGAACTGGTGTTGTCGGCGCTGAGCGTCGACCTGCATCGCTTCGAACCCAGCCGAGGTGTGCCCCTCGCCGCCTTTTTGCGACGTCGGGTGCGCTGGCGGCTGAACGACGTGCTGCGCGGCCAGGCCAAATCGCTCGACCAATGGGAGTCCCTTGAAGCCCTGCTCGACGACGAAGTCGACTTTGTCTCCACCGAAGACCTCCAAGGCGATCTGGAGGGACGCGAGCGGCAAGAGAATCTCGAGGTTGTGCCCCACTTGGTGTTGCTCACCCTCGACGACGACGACGCCCGCGAGATCATCGCCGCCCACGACCTCGAAGGAGAATCGCTGAACGCCATCGCCAAACGCCGGGGGGTGCACCCCACCACCGCTGGACGCATGCGCCATCGCGGCCTCGAACAACTGCGGGCACGGGTGCCAGCCAACATGCGGGGCTTGCTCGCGGCGTAGGCGTCTCTCTTGACCTTCTGCAACCCACAAGTTACGTAATGTGAAGGTTACAGTTGTGGAGCGTTGCATGACGGCCGAAGCCGCCTTCGACGCGCTGGGCAATCCCGTGCGTCGTCACATCATGTCGTTGTTGCAGCGCGGCCCCATGTCGGTCACCGACGTGGCGGCTGCGCTGCCGGTGTCGCGTCCCGCCGTCAGCAAACACCTCCACGTTTTGCAGAGCGCCGACCTCGTGACCCACGACAAAGTGGGCACACGCGCCATGTTTCGTCTGCACCCCGTCGGGTTTGATGCAGCACGGGATTGGCTCGACGGCTTTTGGGACGACGCCCTGCGCCGCTTTCAACTGGTGGCCGAGAACACATCAACGACAACGTCGGAGGAGGCCGAGTGACGTCGACGAACGCGCCCCTCGAGAAGTCGGTGTTTGTGCGCTGCAACGTCGACCACGCCTTCGCCGTGTTCACCCAGCGGGTGCATCTGTGGTGGCCGCCAGGGCACAAAAAATGGGCCGACTCCACCCTGCACCTCGACGCCCGCGTGGGCGGTGTCTTTGAAGAGCGCGCCGCCGACGGTGCATGCTGGCGCCTTGGCGAAGTCATCGAATGCCAGCCGCCCCACCACATTCGCTACACCTGGACGCCCGGCATGGTCGACGGGCCCACCGACGTGTCGGTGACGTTTTCGGCCCACGAGGGCGGGACCCTCGTCGAGGTCACCCATCAGGCCGGACAAGACCCCGACGGCTTTCCCTTGCGCCGCACCGTGTTCACCACCGCGTGGGATCGCGTGCTGACCGCCTTTCACACCTTCACCACGTCGACCCCCGACGCGCTTTAGGACGCCCATGACGTCGCTCCGCCGCAGTTCTGCTCTTGCCCTCCTCTTCGTCACCTCGTTGTCGCTGCTGTCGTGCGCCACCGTGCAAAGCCGCGTGGCGCCGACCGACATCCCCGACGACGGCGTCGCCCAACGGGAGCGCACCGACGACGCACTCGAGTACCGAGTGGGCACGCGCATCGCCGCCCCCGCCGAGAAGGTGTGGGCCGTGCTCACCGACGCCGACGGCTACACCTCGTGGAACACGACGCTGCAGAGTCTCACCGGCGACATCCGCCTCGACGGCAAACTCGACTTGGTGATGAAAGCCGCGCCCGATCAGACCTTCAACATCACAGTGACGTCGTTCGAGGCCCCCCGCTCCATGGTGTGGGAGTCGGGCATGCCCATGGGGATGTTCCGCGGCGTGCGCACCTTCACCCTGCTGCCCACCGACGACGGCGCCACCATTTTCGCCATGAGCGAAGTCTACTCCGGCAGCATGTTGGGCATGATCGAAAGCAACCTCCCCGACATGCGTCCCTCGTTTGAGGCATTCGCGACGTCCCTGAAAGACCACGTCGAGAACGGTGGCTCCTAAAGGGGAGGAAACCGACCTGGCGTTTGGCGAAGACAACGCCCACCACATTTGAAGAAACGGTCGTCGACAACGTCCATGCCGCATGAATGACATGAGATGTCCAACTGAACTCTATGACGTGCAACAGGAGCGTTGGCCGTCGATGGGGAAACACATCTTGGCGCACCACGACGACGACACCGTCGTCGTGTACCAGGCCTACAACCCCCGCATCGCGGAGGCCGCCGTCGCCGCACAACAACTGGGCGGAGGCGGGTTCTCGTTTGACCGCATGAGCTGGATCAAGCCGAACTTCTTGTGGATGATGTTTCGCTCCGGCTGGGCCTCCAAAGACAACCAAGAACGGATTCTGGCGCTGACGCTCAACCGCGCCGCGTTTGACGACCTGCTGCGCAACGCCGTGGCCTCGTCGCTGGGGGCGTCGACGTTCAGCCGCAAAGCGGACTGGCAGCAGGCCCTGAAGCGCTCTGAGGTGCGGCTGCAGTGGGACCCCGACCATGACCCCCACGGGCACAAGGTGCAGCGGCGGGCGGTGCAACTCGGACTGCGGGGCGACACCTTGCGCAACACCGTGGCGGGCGACGCCTTGGTGCGCATTGACGACGTCACGCCCTTCGTCATCGAGCAGCGGGCGAATGTGGGGACGCCACATCTTCGGCTGCCGGTGGAGACGGTCTACGTGCCCGACGACGACGCGGCCGCCAACGTTGGATTGGTGTCGAGTTCGCTTCGCTGACCGCTCTTCACGTCGTGTGCGTCGACGACCGACTACGCCGCCTTCCAGGCGTCTTCGAGCGACGGCAGCGCGTTGCCCAACGCTGACAACAGCGCCGTTGTCGACGACAAAGGCACCTTCGGCCACAACAAGACGTTGTGCTCAACGTCGAGTTCGCCTTGCGCCACCAGGGCATCAGGCAGCTGGGCACAGGCCCCCAAGAACGGATGCGCGTTTTGCAGGCGCTGTTTGGCTTTGGCCAAGTCGGCGAGGCGCAACCGCTTGCGCTCTGTCGCTTGCGACACCCCCATGGCCAACCACACCGTCGTCACCCGCTCAGGCCACAAGGGCAACGACGCCCGCAACTCCCACTTGGCGTCCACGTCGCGCACCACGATGAAGTTGCCAGAGTGCTCTTGGGGGGCACCGGTGTAGCCGAGCCCCTCGTCGAGCGCAGCTTGCAGGTGCGCTTGCAGTGGATGAGAGGCGGTGCGCTCCCCTTCCAACGACGTCACCAGTTGCATGGCAGTGCGCACCCAGCTCTGGAGTTCGTCGGTGTCTGCAAAATGGTGTTGGGCCGCCAACGTCAGGGTGCGAACGACGTCGTCATCGACGAGGGCCACCTCGCCGACGTCATGAAGAACGGCGCCCTCGTTCACCACCACTTTGTCGATGGGGTGCGCCAGCAACGCCGCACGTGTCTGCGGCGACAGCAAGCCGTCACAAGCGTCTGCGGGGCTCCCCTTCACGCTGTACGCCGCGAAGAAGGCGTCGTCGTGCACGAACGAGGGACGCTTGCGACGACGCCACCATCGCTGAAGGGCGTTGGGGGCGTGCTTGAGGGTCAAGGCCACGCCGTCGGGGTTGACGACCGGCACCACCAACTCGCTCACCTGCACGGGCACGCTGCCGACGAGGACGGTCTGACACGACACCCGCAGCTCGCGCTCCCGCCAAGTGAGCACGGCGGTGTCTTTGTCTGACCACCACGACCCCTCTTCGAGGGCGAGCCCGAGGTCATCGACGAGTTCAGCAAGCGTGCTCATGACCGACGACGACGCAGCAACACGATCCACACCCCCAACAGAGCAGCAGCGCCCGCGCTGCCGTCGTGCGATGTCGAACAAGCACAACGCACCACCGACGGGGGCAAATCGTCGTCGTCGACCGGGCCTCCTGCGTCGACACCTGCTTCGCCTGCGTCGGGCGCGCCGACGCCCCCATCGGCAGGGCTCACACCGCCGTCGACGTCGACGAAGTCGTCGGCTGGGCCTTGCCCCTCGGGGCCCACCCACAACGCATCGAATGGCACTTGGCCGCCGGCGCCTTGGGCCGATGCCAGCTCCACCCACGTCAGGTTGCCGACGTCGAAGGCGAAGGTGCCGAGCGACACCCATCCCCGCTCGGCGGTGTCGATGTCGACCGACACCGACCGACTGGTGGTGTGCACGTCGTAGCGCAGCGTCGAGGGGAACACGACTTCAACGTCGGGCAAAAACACCTGCACCTCCAGGTCGGCCGCGTTGTCGACGCTGAACCGCCAACGGTGAAAGCAGTCGGCGTCGTCGGTGGACGGCGTTTGCAGGTGTCCGTCGTCGTGGCCCGAGCCGGAGGCCGTGAGCGCGTCGTCCGAAGCGCATCCTTGAATGGCGCACAAGTCGTCTTCTTCGATGACGACGCCGGCGTCCCCCGCCTCGTCGACGACGACACCGCAGCCGTGCGGGTCGGTCAGCGGGGGGGCACAACTGCCGGTGGTCTGCTCTCGCACGATGTCCATGCCGTAGTAGAAGAGCAGGATGTCTTCATAGCCCCACCCGGCTTCGGCCAAGCAATGGGCGCCGTTTTGGCTTTTGCATCCGCGGTTGGCCCAGTTCTCCTCGTGCACCCAGCCGAGGGTGGTTTGCTCGAGGCCGGCGCCGGCGCGTCCCCAGTTGTTCGTCACGTAGTGCTCGGTGCTGCTGTAGTCGTTGTCGCCGGCGACAGCGATGCAGGCGTCAACGTCGGAGGGCACAGCACCCGCCACGTAAAACGCCGCCACTTGCGTGTCGTGGTAGCGCAGCACTTCACCCGCGGTGGAGGCGACTGCGTCGAGGGCCAGCTGGGTGGGCTCGGCGCCGCAGGAATACACCTGGTCAGAAGTGCCGTCGGCGATGGGTTCGCCGCGGCCGATCTTGTAGTACGCGTACGAACGCGCTGCGACGGCTTGGGCCTGCAGCGCAGCGAAGTCGGCGGCGCCATTCTCGCAGGTGATGACGTGGGGCAGGTAGTCGGTCTCCATGTCGACGATGCCGGTGCCGATGACGTCGACCGTGCATTCGGCCTCGAGGGGTTGGTGCTGCTGCGCATCGCGCAGACGGATGTCGGGCGCACACGACGACATCACGACGACGCCGACGGTGGCCATCCAGACGGACGCGCCAAGACGAAAAGCAGGATGCAACATGAGACCTCCTCCAGCGACCATGGCACGTGCGTGCGCCAGCGCAATGCACGTCGCGGAGCGACGTCTCACTCGACGACCGGCGTGAATTCGGCGACGACCGGCAGGTGGTCGCTGCCCATCTCGGGGCCCACCTCAAGGCGCGCACAGGCATAGCTGCGGGAGGCGAAGACGTGGTCGATGGGGATGCGCAGCGGCGCTGGCACAAACGCCGGCCACGTCGTCGCCCCGGCAAGGTCATCGGCGGCGAGATTGAGACGGGCGTCGGCGGCGAACTGCTGCAGCGGCGCGCTCCAGGGAGTGGCGTTGAAGTCACCAGCGACGACGACTGGGTGCGGAGACCGTGCGACGCGTGCCCCCAGCTGCTGCAATGCGTTGTTGCGCAGCTGGGTCCACGACGACGACACCGGCGGAACGGGATGCACGCCCCACACCTCCACCAGCGAAACGCCGTTTCCGTTTGGCCGTGGCACGCGCACCACGGCACGGAGCGCCACCGGGCTCTGCGGCACCCGCACCACCTCCTTGTCGGCGAAGCTCGTCTTCGACAGCAGCGCCATGCCGCCCGGCCAGTCGCGTGCGTGGTTCACGACAAAAGGGTACGCGCGCAGCGCAGGTGCCAGCAGCGCGAGCTGGGCCTTGCTGACCTCGACGAGGACCACCACATCGGGGTCTTCTTCTTTGAGCCACGTCGTCAACGGCTGCAGGTCGGTGTTGCCCGACAAGACGTTGGCGGTCACCACTTTCAGGGGAGGCGGTGGGGTCTTGGCGACGACGTGGTGCGCGGTGCTCCACGACGTGAAAAACGGCACGATGCGAACCGCTTGCACCAACAACAGGCCCCACGCCACCCACCAATGCTTGCGTCGTCGACGTCCCCCCATGAGCAAAACGACAGCAAGTGCTGCTGCCACCTGCAGCGGAATGTGGCGCAACAACGCGAACGCCCACCACGTCTCGTCGCACAAACGCAGCACCTCGACGACGACGGCTGCCATCACCACCGCCCAGCCGATGGCGTCTGTGGGCGCCGTCTGTGTCCAGCGCAGCCAAGGATGCAGGTGGGGGGTTCGCTCCATGTGCACGGGAACCATCATGACCTCGATGCGAGACGCACAGCAAAGGCGCGTCGGTGAGACGCAGCCGGCCCCGTCGACGACCTGAGGCACACTGCGCTGGCCCTCACACAAGCCATGAGCGGCCCCGGCGATTCCGCAGACCTCGACGCTGTGACCTGGTTTGTTGTGCCGCTGCGAAAGGTGCGCGATCGATGCGCGACAGTCGCGGCCGCCGGTTGCGTTCTCATTCCACGGTGGCACGGTGTGGAGACACCTGTGCTGCCGACGTCGGGCCAGACCCGCGTCGACGACAAGGAGGGGACCATGTCGATTCGTGTGTCGACACCACCGTCAACGTCACTGCGATGCGCTTGGGGAAACGTCGTCGTCACCGGGGCTTTGCTGGCGCTGCTGTCGGCCTGTGGCCCGTCGCCCGTGGGCGGCGAGCGCGAACCCTGTGACGGCACCGCGTGTGATCCCGGGCTGATGTGCTTCAGCGGCTTGTGTGTTCGTGCCGCCGTCGAACCCGACCCACTCCCCGCTGTCGAACCGGACTCCACCCCAGACGCCGGCCTCCTTGACGCAGGCGCAGGAGACGCAGGTGTCGTCGATGCTGGCCACGACGCGGGGGTCGACGCCGGCGTTGATGCTGGGTTCGACGCAGGCTTGCCGCCAGAGCCGCAGAACTTGCGCATTGAAGGCGACGTCGTCATCACCAGCGCCGCCGACTTCGCGCGTCTGCATCAGGTGACCTACATCTCGGGCGACCTTCGCATCTTCCACACCGACCTCGTCGACGTTCCACCGTTGTTTCTCGAAGACATCGGCGGCAGCTTGGTGGTGCAATCCAACCCGTCGCTGGTCTCCCTCGCAGGCTTCGCCGGTTTGGCCCAGGTGTCGGGCGCCATCGTCATCAGCGACAACGCGGTGCTCTCCAACCTCGACGGCCTGGGTGACCTGACGCTCGCCGCCGGTGGCATCACCCTCGCCGACAACCCCCTCCTCGCCAACCTCGACGGCCTCGCCGCGCTGACCGAGACGTCGTCGCTGACGGTGACGCGCAACAAGGCCCTGCAGCTGCTTCACCTCCCGCAACTTGAGGCGGTCAACACCGTTGTGCAGGTCATGCAGAACGCCGGGCTGCAGAGCATCTCGCTGCCGGCGTTGGAGGCCGGCGGAAACACGTTGCGCATCACGCAGAACCAAGTGTTGGTCTCGGTCGACATCCCGTTGCTCGTCTCCGTCAACCAAGACATCGAGCTCATGCAGAACCCTGCACTGACCTCGCTCAACGCCGACGCGTTGCGCTCCGTTGGACGCCACATGGTGGTGCGCTTCGTCCACCTCGACGACGTGGCCTTTCCCCTGTTGGAGACGGTGGGGGGCAACCTTCATCTCAACGACCTCGATGCCGCCATGTTGACGTTCCCCAGCCTGCACAGCATCGGGCTCGGCTTTCAGGTGTGGCGCAACACAACGTTGCTCGACTTCGCCTTCCCTGCGTTGTTTTACATCGGCGGAACCACCCACGTGCGTGACAACCCCACCCTCCCGCAATGCCACGTCGACGACTTGCGCACCCAGGTCGATGAGCGCGGCGGACTGGTGAATTTCCAGTCGGCCAACAACGACGTCGATGGCGTCTGTTTGCCCCCCGACGCCGGCGTCATCGATGCGGGTGTGACCGACGCAGGTGTGGCCGACGCAGGCTGACCCCGACACCCACACGCAAGAAGGCCCCACCTTGGTGGGGCCTTTGTCGTCGACGACCGCGCCGTCTCACAGAGTCGAACGACTCAGCTTTTGTAGTACGGGTTCGTGCCGGCCGCGTGGTCGGTGGTGTCGATGATGCGCTCCACTTCAGGCACGGCCGCCAACAGGCGCTCGGTGATGCCTTCTTGCAGGGTCACCGCGGCCATGCCGCAGCCTTGGCAGCCGCCGCCCATGAGCACGAATGCGTTCTTGTCTTGCACGTCGAGAAGCTCGACGTAGCCACCATGGGCCGCAAGCCCAGGGTTGATTTCGGCGTCGATGATGTCTTGGATTTTGTCGGCGATGGGGTTGCCCCAGCCTTCTTGCAGCTTGGGGTTCTCGAACTTGAAGCCGGCGCCGTATTCGCCGTCGACGAAATCGATGGACACACCGTCAAGCAAGCGGCTTGAACGGGGGTCGACAAGGAAGGGCATGCCGCGCACTTCGAGCGAGAGGTCTTTGTCGAACTTCTCGTCGGGGCCCATGATGTTGAGTTCGTAGTTGGCCTTGGTGCTCCCCATGCGTTTGGCGGTGACGCGAATGGTGTGGCCTTCGCCGTTGGCCTCGTTTTCGGCCTCGAGGGCGGTTGCAAACTTCTCGTACGCCACGTCGGTGACGGTGATTTCGGGCGGGTCGGACTCTGGCAGCGGGATGGCCACGCCGTCGGGCGCCTTGCGTTGTTTGCCGTTGGGGTTGTCGATTTTGAAGCCGGCTTCGCCATTGCGCTCTTGAAAGTCGATCTTCACGCCGTCGGCGCGGGTGGCCGTACGTGGGTCGAGCACAAAGGCCACGTCGCCAAAGTGCACGACGGTGTCGCCGGGCTCACGTGGGCCAAAGGTCAGGGTGTGCTCAAACTCGTCGGAGATGGCGAGGCGCAAGAAGGCGGTGTTGTCTTCGTCTTCTTTCGCTTTGAGGATGGCGGCAACGGCACCTTCGGTGACTTGCAGGTTGGGCGTGCTCATGGTGGCTCTCGTAGGTGGGGTTCTCGTCGAGAAAAGCATTTGGGCCGAGGAGCAGGTGACGCTGCCACTCAGCAAGAATCAGGGGGTCACATGGAGAACGACTCGCCACACGAACACGTCGACGTGGCCTGAGGGTTCTTCAGCTTGAAGCCACGACGGGCGAGGCTGGTTTCATAATCGAGGACGCTGCCTTGCAAGGCGCGAAACGACCGCTTGTCCATGCACACTTGGGCGCCAAACGCGGCAGCAATGATGTCGCCTTCTTCGGTGCCCGACACGACGGAGAAGACGTAGCTGAGCCCGCTGCAACCACCGCCTTGCACGGCGATGCGCAGGGCGCCTCCTTCGTAGCCTTCGGCTTCGACTTGTTGGGCGATTTGCTTCGCCGCCCGCTCGGTGACGACGAGCTCATCCGCCTTGCCTTCGACGACAGGGGCGGCGTCGGCCGCTGGGGCCTCGCCGTCTTTGGGTTTGCGTTTGATGCCAATCAGCATGGGGCCTCCTCGTCGTCATCGACGACAAAGAACTCATCTAGAAACTACAGGTTGCACTCGAGGCGTGCGGCTTCGGTCATCATCCCTGGGTTCCACGGTGGGTCCCACAGCACTTCAACGCTGGCCTCGGTCACGCCGTCGACCGCGGCGGCTTTCTCGCGCACTTCTTCAGGCATGCTCTGCGCCACCGGGCAGTTGGGGGCGGTGAGCGTCATCTTCAACGCAACCTTGCCGTCGTCGTCGATGTCGATGCCGTAGATGAGCCCGAGTTCGACGATGTCGACGGGAAGCTCAGGGTCGACGACGTCACGCAGGTTGTCGAGGATGCCTTGTTCGATGCGCCCGGCGACGGTGGTGACGTCGGGGTTGGGCGTGTACGGCGATTTGTGGTCGCCGTACCGCGGGCTCTTCTTCTCGAAAACGATTTTCTTGTTGGCGACAGCAAGCGGCTTCATGAAACGGCCTCGACAAGATGCACCAGCGACCGGCGGGAGCCAGCGCCGCGCGCTGAGGGGGAGGTGAGGGCATTCGGGGCCTGCACCCGAATGACCGAGGAGGGGCCTGCGCCCCTCCTTTGGGTGGACGTGAACACGATTTTCTTGTTCGCGACGGCAAGTGGTTTCACGGCGTCACCTCAGCATGTCGATGCTCTTCTGCAGAGCAGCGACGAAGACGTCGACCTCGTCGAGGGTGTTGATGAAGGCGAAGCTGGCCCGCACCGTGGCGTCAACGCCGTAGCGCTCCATGACCGGTTGGGCGCAGTGGTGGCCGGTGCGCACGGCGATGCCGTGGCGGTCAAGCAGCATGCCCAAGTCGGTGGGGTGCACCCCGTCGACGACAAAACTCAACACGCCGGCGCGCTGGACGTCTTTGCCCAGGATGGTGACGCCGTCGAGCGCGCCAACCTTTTCTGTGGCCGTCGCCAACAGGTCGTCTTCGTGGGCTTCGACTTCGGCCCAGTCGAACGCGGCGAGGTAATCGCAGGCGGCGCCGAAGGCGATGGTGTCGGCAATGTTGGGCGTGCCGGCCTCAAAGCGAGCAGGAGGGGCGGCAAAGGTGGTGCCGTCAAAGCTCACCTTGTCGATCATGTCGCCACCGCCGTGGTACGGCGGCATGGCCTCGAGCAGCGCCATCTTGCCGTACAGCAGACCGATGCCGGTGGGGCCACACATCTTGTGCGCCGAGAACGTGTAGAAGTCGACGTCGAGGTCGACCACGTCGACCTTGAAGTGCGGCACCGCCTGCGCGCCGTCGACGACGACGACAGCATTGTGTTGGTGGGCCAACGCCGTCATCGCCTTCACCGGATGCACGGTGCCGACGCTGTTGGAGACGTGGCCGAAGACGACGACGTTGACGTCATGCTCGTTGAGCAACGCGGCGTAGGCGTCTTGGTCGAGACTGCCGTCGTCGAGGGCGGGAATCTTCACCACCTGCGCGCCGACGTCGTCACATAGCATTTGCCAGGGGACGATGTTGGAGTGGTGTTCGAACTCGCTCACCAAGACGACGTGGCCGGCTTTGACGTTGGCGCGGCCGTACGTCTGGGCGACGAGGTTCACGCCTTCGGTGGTGCCGCGCACGAAGATGCAGGTGTTCTCGTCGTCAGCGCCGATGAACTGTGCGACCTTGCCGCGTGCGCCTTCGAACGACGTCGTCGCCCGTTGGCTGAGCGTGTGCACGCCACGGTGCACGTTGGCGCGGTCGTGGGTGTAAAAATGCACCAACGCGTCGATGACTTGCTGTGGCGTCTGCGAGCTGGCGCCGTTGTCGAAGTACACCAGCGGTTTGCCATGCACTTCTTGCTGCAAGGCGGGGAAGTCGCGGCGCACGTCGTCGACGTCAAACTTGCGCTTGGCGACGACGGTTTCAGTGCGGTCGGTGTCGGGCAGCTTTTCGGCGGCGCTCATGGCTTACCCCTCGGTTTCTTCAGAACGGGCGACAATGGCGTCGAGGCGCGCATCCACGACGGCGGCAAAGCGGTCATGCACGTCGTCACCACGGGTTTGGTGCATGACGTCGTGCACAAAGGCGCGCACCAACATGCGGTAGGCCTCGTCTTCGTCAATGCCCCGGCTGCGCAGGTAGAAGTACGCGTCGGCGTCGAGTTGGCCGACGGTGGAGCCGTGGCTGGCGGTGACGTCGTCGGCGTAGATTTCAAGCACCGGCTGGGTGTCGATGATGGCGTCGCGCGAGAGCAGAAGATTGGGGTTCTTCTGCGCCGTGTCTGACTTTTGGGCGTCCTTCTCGAAGATGACATGGCCGTTGAACACGCCGTGGCCTTCTTCGGCGAGGATGCCGCGGATTTCTTGCTGCGACGTGCACAGCCCCACGTGGTGGTGGATCAGGCTGTGGATGTCGACGAGGTTCTTCTGGTCGGCGACGATGGCACCGTACGACGTGGTCTCAGCGTGGTGTCCGTCGAGGTGCACGTTGAGGTCGGTGCGGTGGATGCGTCCGCCGATGGGCAGGGCAAACGAGTGAAACTGTGCACTCTCGTCGAGCGCGACGTGAATTTCACGCAAGACGTCTTGGTTGTCTTTCAGTTCGCACTCCAACGAGTGCGTCAGCTGAGCCCCTTTTTGCAGCTGTGCTTCGAACAGGCGGCTGGCGACAAACGGATGCGCGTCGTCGACGTCTTCTTCAATGAGGTCGACGTTGGCGTTCTCGCCGACGGCGAGCACCAACCGGTGTACGGCGAGGGGAATGCCTTCATCGCCGTCGCCGCCGGCTTCTTCATGCACGTGCTGCACGACGATGCGCACGTTGACGTCGTCGTCGACCGAGATGAAGCACACCTCACTGGCAAGGCTGGTGTTGAGGGCGTTCATGGCGTTGCCACGACGGGCGACGACTTTGCCGAAGGCCGCTTGCTCATCGGCTGAAGCGTCAGCGGCGTTGCGCACGGTGACGCCGTCCACGACGTCACCCCCCACGAACTCGTGGTGCATGACCTGGCCGCCGTCGACGATGAGGCGCAGATGGTGTCCGAGCTCTTTGGCGACAGCAGGAGCAGACGCGTCACGGCGCGGCCAGCGCACCTTCGTCGTCGTCAACGGACGCAAAGACGTCTTGCGCCAAGCTTCGAGTTTGGTGTGCGGCAGTTCGAGGTCGGCGAAGGCGGCCAGGGCTGCCTCTTGCGCCGGCTTCAGCCAGGCGGCGGTGTCGACGTCGGCCGCCAACGATTGCACGTGATCGGTGTCGAAGCTGGTCATGCGGCAGCCTCGTATTCGGCGTAGCCCTTCTCTTCGAGTTCGAGGGCGAGCGATTTGTCGCCCGACTTGACGATCTTGCCGTCGACGAGAACGTGCACGAAGTCGGGCTGGATGTGGTCGAGCAGACGCTGGTAGTGGGTCACGACAATCATGCCGTGGTCTTTGTCGCGCATGCTGTTGACGCCTTTCGACACGATGCGCAGGGCGTCGATGTCGAGGCCGGAGTCGGTCTCGTCGAGCAGGGCCATCTTGGGGTTCAACATGGTCATCTGCAGAATCTCGTTGCGCTTCTTCTCTCCGCCGGAGAAGCCGACGTTGACGTCGCGCGACTTGTAGCGGGCGTCCATCTCGAGGAGGGCCATCTTCTCTTTCATCAGCTTCAAGAAGGCGCCGGCGGCGAGTTCGTCTTCGCCGTGGTACTTGCGCTTGGCGTTCAGCGCGGCCTTCAAGAAGTAGTGGTTGCCGACGCCGGGGATTTCGACGGGGTATTGAAACGCGAGGAACAGGCCTTCGTTGGCGCGTTCGTCGATGTCCATCTCGAAGACGTCCTTGCCGTCGAGCAGCACGGTGCCTGAGGTGCGCTCGTAGCCTTCACGGCCCGACAACACGTTGCCGAGGGTGCTCTTGCCGGCGCCGTTGGGGCCCATGATGGCGTGCACTTCACCGCGGTTCACGGTGAGGTTGAGGCCTTTGAGGATTTCTTTGTTGTCGCCGACGACGGCGTGGAGGTCTTTGATCTCAAGGAGTGGCGTGGACATGGTGTTTCTCTTGGTTCTCAAACAAATCTGGGCGTCGACGGTGACGTCGTCGACGTGGAGGACTAGCCAACAGCGCCTTCGAGGGAGACGTTCAGCAGAGCTTGGGCTTCGACGGCGAACTCCATGGGGAGTTGGCGGAAGACCTCTTTGCAGAAGCCGTTGACGATGACGTTGACGGCGTCTTCTTCAGAGAGGCCGCGTTGTTGGCAGTAGAAGATTTGGTCTTCACTCACCTTTGACGTCGTGGCTTCGTGCTCGACGCTGGCGGTGGGGTTGCGCACTTCGATGTACGGATAGGTGTGGGCGCCGCATGTTTCGCCGATGAGCAACGAGTCGCACTGGGTGTAGTTGCGGGCGTTCTCGGCGTTCTTGTTCACCTTCACCAAGCCGCGGTAGCTCTGCTGGGCCTTCATGGCGGTGATGCCTTTGGAGATGATCGTCGACGTGGTGTTCTTGCCGAGGTGAATCATCTTGGTGCCGGTGTCGGCCTGCTGCATGTTCGACGTCACGGCGACGGAGTAAAACTCGCCGACACTGTCGTCGCCTTGCAAGATGACCGACGGGTACTTCCAGGTGATGGCCGATCCGGTCTCGACTTGCGTCCAGCTGATTTTGGAGCGCGCACCTCGACACGCACCGCGCTTGGTGACGAAGTTGTAGATGCCGCCCTTGCCCTCTTCGTCGCCGGGGTACCAGTTTTGCACCGTCGAGTATTTGATCTCGGCGTCGTCGAGACACACCAGCTCGACGACGGCGGCGTGCAGTTGGTTTTCGTCGCGTTGGGGGGCGGTGCACCCTTCGAGGTAGCTGACGTAGGCGCCTTCTTCACACACGATGAGGGTGCGTTCGAACTGGCCGGTCTTCGCTTGGTTGATGCGGAAGTACGTCGACAACTCCATGGGGCAACGCACGCCCTTGGGGATGAAGCAGAAGCTGCCCTCAGAAAACACGGCGGCGTTCAACGCGGTGTAGAAGTTGTCGGTCACGGGCACGACGCTGCCGAGGTATTTCTGCACCAGCTCGGGGTGCTCTTTCACCGCTTCTGACAGTGGGCAGAAGATGACGCCGGCTTCTTTGAGCGTCTCTTGAAACGTGGTGGCGACGGAGACGGAGTCGAACACCGCGTCGACGGCGACGCCGGCGAGAGCGGCACGCTCGTGCAAGGGGATGCCCAACTTGTCGTAGGTCTCGAGCAGCTTGGGGTCGACCTCGTCGAGCGACTTGGGGGCGTTTTCGTCAATCTTCGGCGCCGAGTAGTAGATGATGTCTTGGAAGTCGATTTCGGGATGCTCGACGTGGGCCCACTCAGGTGGCGTCATCTTCAGCCACTTGCGGTAGGCGTCGAGACGCCAGTTCAACAACCACTCAGGCTCGTCTTTTTTGGCCGAGATGAAGCGGATGATGTCTTCGTTCAGCCCGGGAGGCGCCGAATCGGCTTCGATGTCGGTGACGAAGCCCCACTTGTAGTCTTTCTTGACGAGGTCTTGCATCTCGTCGGAGGCGACCTTTTCAGAGGCGAGTTTCTCAGCGTCGTTGTTGGGCTGTGATTCGGCAGTGGTCATGCCTTCTCCTCGAGAGACAACGCCGTCGTGGCGTCGTCATCGGCAATGCGGTGCGCGGCGCAGCGGGCGATGCCGCGCACCAACGGGGGGGTGTTTGCGTTTTGGCTGCCGCACGACAGGCAGGCTTTGGCGCCATCCGTCTCGACGCCGCAGCCATTGCACACGTCGAGAAAGGTGAGGGCGGCTTGCAGGTCGCGCTTCAAGACGTTGAGGCGGCCAATTTGTGCTTGGATGTCGTCGAGGCGTTCTTGCAGGCGCGCGCGCACGTCGCCCATGGCGGATCGCGGGACGCCTTGTTGTTGCACGTCGTCGACGAGGGCCTGGATGTCTTGCAGGCTCAAACCGATTTCTTGCAGGTGGCCAATCCAGCGGACCTGGTCGACAGCGTCGTCGCCGTAGAGGCGAAAGCCACCGGAGGATCGCGACGACGGCCACAGCAAACCCATCTCTTCGTACAGGCGGAGAGCGCGGTTGGTCTTGCCCACCTTTTTGGCGAGGGCGCCGATGCGCAGCAAGCTGTCGGCCGCCGGAGAGGCGGGCGGCGATTTGCGCAGGGAAGAAAGGGGTTCGGACATGGCGGTGGGTGTTGGACCTACAACTCTAACCCTTACGTAAGGGTTAAGGTTGAGTGGATCTACGAATGGGATGCTTCCCTGTCAAGCTGGGTTGGAGCCGGTGCGCAAAGTGCCGAACGAACCTTTGTTCGGCGCATTTCGCACGCCCGCTCCCCCAACATCTACGAACAAAAACCGCCGAACGACCCTTTGTTCGGCACATTTCGCACGCCCACTCCCCGCAACATCTACGAACAAAAACCGCCGAACGAACCTTCGTCAGACACCAGGAACGACAAGCCACATTTTGCCGCACTGCGGCATAATCGCCAAAAATCCTAACAAATTTGAGAACTTAAGAAGACCGCCTTCTGTCCACCCACCGCATTTCCTCCACGTTCTGCTTGGCGCCTTCCGTCAACCCTGGCAAGCTTGCCCCCGCCAATCGGGAGGACACATGGCACTCGCTCCACTGCCCAAAGGGCTGCACACCCACACCGACGGACGCCGCCAACGCTCAGAACAAGGGCGCCGACGGGTGGCCCTCGCCATGGTGGAGCTCACCCGTGCCTCCGGCGCGCCCCCCTCGATGGACGACATCGCCAAGCACGCCCAGGTGTCGCGCCGCTCCGCCTTTCGCTACTTCGAAGACATGGCCGCGTTGGAGCTGGCCGCGCTGCGTCTGCTGCGCGAAGAGGTGCAAAAAGAGCATCCCCTGCCCCATCCCCGCGGTGCGCTGCGCGAACGCATGGAGGCCGTAGTTGAGCACCGCGCCAACACCTTCCGTTATATGGCGCCGCTGCTGCGCCTGGCCCAAGTGCGGCGCGCCGACCACGTGGAGCTGGATCGCGAACTCACCGACATCCGCTTTGGCTTTCGCGAGCACCTCATGGTGGTGTTCACCGGCGAGCTCGCCCGCCTGGTGCCTGAGCGACGTGAAGACCAGCTGCACGCCCTTGAAATGGTGTGCGGCTTCGATGCCTACAATGCGTTGCGCGCCGGACAGGGCTGCCAAGAAGAACAAGCCAGGCGCATCACCCTCGACCTCATGGACCGACTGTTGGCCCCGTGAGCCCGCTGACGCCGCTGCCGCCCGCCTTTTTCGCCCGCGACGGCGCCGAAGTGGCATTTGATCTCGTTGGCAAAGTGCTGTGCCGACGCGAGGGAGATTTGCTGCTTTGTCTGCGCCTCATCGAGACTGAGGCGTACTTCTGTGTCGACGACAAAGCGAGCCATTCGTCGTTGGGCAGAACCCCATCGCGGGAGCCGATGTTTGCTCCGCCCGGCACCTGGTACCTCTACCACTCGCGCGCGGGCCCGTCCCTCAACATCTCGGTCGGCGACGCCGGCGACGCTGTGCTGTTCAAAGCGGCCATCGTCGTCGACAACGACGACAAGCACAGCGACGACGCGGCCTGGCAGCACATGCTGCAGCGCAACCCAAGGCGCGACGGTGGGGCGCGTGACCGACAACGCCTGGCCTCAGGGCAGGCGCTGTTGTGCCGATGCCTCGGACTCGACGTGCCGTCTTGGAGTGGCCGCACCGTCGACGACGAGCTGTTCATTGCCGACGATGGTGACCGACCTGCAGCGTGTTTGCAGACGCCGCGGTTGGGCATTCCCGACGGGCGCGACGCCCACCTGCCGTTGCGGTTTGTCGACGAGCGGCACGCGGCGCGGGCGACGAAGAATCCATTGCCGGCCTGGCGCCGACGCGATCCACAGGTGCGACGGGTCGACAGGGGTCGGCGTCGGCCCGACTGACGTCGTCAGCCGCCGAGCACCCGCAAGCTCTTCAAGAGCCGACGGATGTTCGCCGCGTCGACAAACAGCAACGGAATGCTGCCCACCATCAGCGATTGGCCGTGGACAATGGGATGCGGCTGATGGGGCGCCAAGCGCTCTCCGTCGACAAAGGTGCCGTTGGTCGACCCGAGGTCGACCACCCGGCCGCCAGCAACGTCAAGCCGCAGGTGCACCCGCGAGACGCTGTGGTCGTTGATGGCGATGTCGGCTTCGTCGCCACGGCCGATGGTGACCTCGTCGCCGACGGCGTACACCCGCCAATCGCCTACGTGGTAGATGGGCGTGACGTCGGTCTGGATGTTGTTCGACATCGCCTGCGTGGTGGGCGCGTGAAACCCCTGGTTCTGCCGGGCCAACGGCACCACGTAGGAGGTCTCTTCGATGCCGGCGATGGCCTCTGCGTCGAGGAGTTCGAGGTCGTCAAGGATGTTGCGGGCGGTGGGGGGAGACATCGACGATCCTTTCACCAGCCAAAAGCCAAGCAGTAGAGGGCGTTTGACAAGCGCGCGATGGCGGCGGTGTCGGCCTGGCCGTCGCCTTTTTGCGGCGGTGCAGCCTCGCTGAGACTGACCACAAACCCCAACACCAGCGACGCAAACATGGCGCTGCACGAGGCGGCGCCGGGGTCAGGGGGCAGGGCTTTGGTGAGGTCGGCCACGAAGCTGTGGGCCTGTTTTTCTTTTTCAATCAGGAGGTTGGGGCCAGAGGTGATGCGCACGAAACAGCGCGCGTCCGCGCTGGCGTGCAAGCGCACCAACTGCTGCAGCAGATGTTCAAATGCATCGCAGGTCGCCTGTTTGTCGACGGACGACGCCTGCCGCACCGCGAGCACAAACCCGGCATGCACATCACCCATCGCCCGGTTGTACGGCGCCATGCACGCATCATACACCCCTGATTTGTTGGTAAAATAGTACGTCAACGTGCCCATGCTGAAGCCAGAAGCACTGCAGCAGCTGCGCATGGTCACCTCATTGGGAAAACTCTCCACAATGTGCTGGGTGATCGCCTGCACCAGCTTGCGATGGGTCTCTTCTGAGTCTGCATTTTTGGGTCGCGGCATGGTGCCCCTCAGCCTTGCATTACACCCATACTTCTCGATGTCATCTTCTGGCTCCAACGGCTGGACGAAGGTGAGAGGTGCTGTTGTGTTGTGCGTACGCTAGCAATGCGAGACAAAATCTGGCGTGCGGCAAATCGAACGCGGCTCTATACGTTCACATTTCGCATCATATTGATGCGCCTGGACGGGTCTGCGGCCGTCAGCAGCCACTCCAACGCGCACTCGGACGCCGGCTGTGCACATTTTGCAGATCGTGGAGCACCACAAGGTCTGCGAAAATGCTGCCTAGAACCATGTTCGATTCTGCGAAAAGTGCGACGCAACACACAAACCGAGCGACGGTTTATTCCTTTACTTCTGCATTCCATCGCATCTCGTCACATTGTCTACAGCAGTTGAACGCAAGTTGAGCTGCTTCTTTGACGCTGTTGTCAAAGACAAGGCCGGCGCCCTCCTCTCCTCAGGCGCCAGCAGTGGACGAGCCATGACCTCCTCAACCGCGACTCTGCCACTGGTGCTGACGCCAGTGCCTCCCGATCCGCCCGCCGTCGCCTGTCAGACCGAAATCAGCGTTCGCCCTGTCGGCCTGGCGTCGTCGACGCCGGGGGCGGTGGCCGTCCGTCTGCTGCGTCAAGCCGCCGCTGCGGTGGGAGGTCCGTCTGCTGTGTTGCACGGCGACGACCTCCGACTGGCGACGACGCTGTGTGGGCCTCGGCAGGGCGATTTGCGCCTGCTGCCCGTCGACGAGGTCGACCGCCTCTACATCCGCAGCATGTGCCAACTGGTGGACGCCCTGCGCGGGTCGTACCGCTTTCGCTTCTATGACGTCGACCGCTACGACCCGGCGTCGACGGCGCTGTTTCGCACGCTGTATTCCCTCTACGCGCCCCACGTCTTTGAGGTCGCGTCGACGACATCGCCTCCGCCCGACGCCTCGACGCTGCCAGCGGCGTTGCAGCGGTTCTTGGGCACGGCCGCATCCATGGGCGGCAGCTTCTTGGCCCACGAGGTCGCTGAGGTGCTCGGCCTCGGCATGGGGTGGCGCGAAGAAGTGCTGCGCGGCGCCGCCCACGCGTTTCTCTGCCGCACCGCCCGCGAAGACGAATGGGAGTTTGTCTCTGCCGCCGCATTCGACCAAGCACAACAATACAGCGGCGTCGTCGACGTGCATCGCTTGAACGACGTCGTGCTCATGCGCCGCTCCCCCGACGAGGTGGCCGACGCCGCCTTTTTGGCCGAGCGCTTGTGCCACACCACAGCCGAAGCCTTTGCGCCGGAGTTGGCGCTGCAATGCATTGTCCGTCTCCTCGAGGCAGGCCAGCACGACGCCGTGGCCTGGCATGCGATGCGCCTGCTGCAAACGCCTGCCGCCGCTGGATTGCAGGCCACCCTCGCGCAATACCTTCTGCACGCTCAACGTGCGGGTGGAGGACGGTTTCTCGACGACAGCGCGGTGCTCAGAGCGGCCACAGCCTTGGCCGCCAACCAGACATCGGCCGCCGTGCAAGTGCTCGCCCACCAAATGGTGCTGGTGCCCACGGCGTTGTCGTCGTCGTCGCTTTCTCCGCGACTCGAACAACTCCTCGACGACGGGGACGTGCAGGAGCCAGCACAACTCATGGGCTTGTTTGCGCTGGCGCGTCGCGACCGGTGGTTGGGGCAGCTGCATTCGGCGCAAATGAACCTCGACAACATCGTGCGGCGCCTCCCTCGCAGTGGATTGCGACGGTCGCTGCAGGGGATGATCCTCGACGACGTCGTCGAACTGCACATGGGCATCGGCCAGGTGCAACGTTGTGCAGCTCTGTTGCGCGACGTGGCCCCGGCCCACAGCGTCGTCGACAACGCCCACGCCGATGTGTTGCGCGGCTTTGTGGAGCAGGCGTCGCATGGCGACGTGGGCGCCGCCAAACGCATCGCCCGCCAGCTTCTCACCCCTCCGTCGCCGTCGCACGGGGGATGGCAATGACGTCGTCATCGATGCCGTCTCCGCGCATCTGGGTGGTGACCGACGACCCAACATTCGTCCGCATGGCGCGTCGCATCTGTGTTGCATCAAACGCAGAGATGACCCACCACGCGGACGTCGACCGCGCCATGACGTCGTTGGCGTTGTCCGGTCCTCCACAGGGCATTTTGCTGCACGACACGGGCGGGCGGGCCCTGGGTGTCCGTCGGCAGTTTGCACTGCGCGAAGTGCGTCCAGATGTGCCCTTGGTGCTGGCGTTGTCGTCGACCAAGCACGCCGACGCCTATGTGCTGCTGCAGGCCCATTTTCGGGCGCTGACGACGCTGGCGTGGCCGGGCGACGACGCGCAGTGGTTTTGGACGGTGCGAAGCCTGTTGCGTCCCCAACCCCCAACCGAGCTTCGGCGTCGACAGCGTCTGATGGCCCTTGACGTCGACGTCAGCCTGCCGGCGGAGCTGGCGCCGCAGTTCGCCAGCTTGCGGGTGCTGCAAGACGCCACCACCTGGCACCGCGAACAGGTGCACACGCACCTGGCGCCCCACGACGAAACGGTGGTCGACGCCGCCAAAGACCTGCTGACCATTGCCTCATCCTCTGAAGAGGCGGTGTCGGCAGAGAGCTGAGCCCCGAATGCGTGCAAAAACCGCCGAACGAACCTTCATTCGTGGCGCAGGTCAGGCTCACCTGTTTGAAATCACACAGGCACTGGGGACCATTGCCACAAGCGCACTTGCGCGATCCCGAGTGGCAAATGGCACTGAAATTCGCCGATCTGGCCCCCCAAAAACCGTCATAAAATCAAGCGCTTCAAGGTGAACCCATCGGCGTGGCCGCCGCGGCGTTCGCGACCTTTGGCACACGCTTTGCCTTACAGGAGGGTGCGGCCGCTGTTGTCCGCGCAAGCCGACAACAGCTCCACGTTCAGCCGCCCAACAGCCCAACGGCAAGGAGTTCCATCGTGTCCAAATTCCACTTCACCGTCTCCGAACACATGACCGCTCACCCCCACGCCATCAACATCAAGGAGAACCTTGCCAACGCCCATGAAGCGATGACCAAAGATGGCATCCGCCACCTCCCCGTGATGGACGGCGGCAAAGTCGTCGGCATCCTCAGCGACCGCGACATCCAACTGGCCAAAGGGTTCAAACACGGCAACCTCAAGTCCATGCACGTCGAAGACGTCTACGAAGACGCTGTGTACATCACCCACCCCGACGCCAACCTGAAGTCCGTCGCCATGGCCATGGCTGAAAAACGCATTGGCTCCGCCGTCGTCGTCGACGACGCCGACGCTCTGGTGGGCATCTTCACCACCACCGACGCCTGCCGCGTGCTCAACGAAGTGTTGGGCTGAGCCCACACGGCCGGTCGGCCGCTGCACGCGCAGAGGCCATTGCGAACGCCCAGCGTCCCCACGCTGGGCGCTTTTCAATTCGCCGCAGACGACGCTGTCGTCGTCGTCGTCGGTTGCGGCCGTCGTCCTTCGATGAGGTCAAGGTCGCGCTGGATGAGGCCACGCATGAATGCGGTGAACGCCCGCACCCGCGCGCTGCGCCGCAACTCGGGATGGGTCAGCACCCACAGCGACGCTCCCGTCGAAAACGGCGCCGTCACCCGCCGCAACCCGGGGTGCGCATCGCCCATCAAACAGGGCAACAGCGTCGCCCCCAGCCCGTCGACGGTGGCCTGCAAAATGGCCGACAGCTGACTCAGCCGCATCACCACCTCGGCGTGGGGTGCGTTCTTCTGCAAAAAGACGTCGGTGACGGGGCCCAGGCTCTTGTCCCAGGCGATCCACGCGTAATCGCTGGGGCCGGCGTTGGGCGCCGACGCCGCCACCACGTCCGTCGCCGCAAACGCCGCCATGTGGATGTCGCCCCACCGACTTCCGATGAGATGCTCGGGCGCCGACGCCGCCACCCGCACAGCCACGTCCGCCTCCCGCTGGGTGAGGTTCTGCACCGCCACCGTCGACGTCACCTCCAAGTCGATGTGCGGATGCGCCTCCTTGAACGACGCCAAATCCCGCAACCAATGCAACAGGGCGAGGTCGGTGAACGTCGCCCGCAAAGTGCCTTCAAGTTTGGCATCGCGCCCCTGCAGACGAGCGTCGAGCGCATGCACCAACTGGTCGATGTGTGCGGCCACCTGCGCCATGTCGTCGCCCGCATCGGTGAGCACAGCCCCGTGTTTGAGCTTTTCAAACAGGCGCGCGCCGGTGCTCTGTTCGAGCGCCTTCAGCCGCCGCGACACGGTGGTGGCGTTGACGCCCAACGCCTCCGCCGCGCCGTGCAAGGTGCCCTGCCGCGCCACGGCCAACATGATGTGCAGGTCGTCCCAGTTCATGGCCCTATTTCTGCGTTTTTGCAGATTTCACCTGCAAAGCAAGACGTTGATGCTGCACTGTCGCATGTCTACCGTCTTCAGACAACACCGGCGGCCCCATGCCGCCTCCAGGAGACCGCCATGCACATCGACCTCAGCACCCGCATCGCCCGTCCCATCGACGTGGTCTGGACCCGCGTCGCCGACGAATTCGCCCGCATCGAAGAATGGCTCCCCAGCGTGGTGACGTCGACGCCCCTCGAGGCCAACCAAGTGCCGGCTGGCCTCGACCTTGACGCCCCCGTCGCCGGACGCATGTGCACCTTCACCGATCGCGACGACGGCCTCGCCGCCTTCGAGCCCATCACCGAGTACAACAAGGCCGAGTACCGCCTGCGCTTCGACGCTGTGCCCCAGAACGCGCCGGCATTGCTGCCCGTCTCGGTCAACCATGTCACCATGCAACTGGTGGAGGTGGGGCCCAACGAGACCGAGCTGCAGCTGCACGCCAGCCCCGAGCTCAAGCCACACGGCTATTTGATGTACCCGCTGGTGAAATCGGCTCTGACGAAGACGTTCGGCGGTCTTCTCGACGGGCAGAAGGAGTGGGTCGAGCGCGACGACCCCGCCGCACAAGCCGCGTGAGTCACTCGGGCAAGGCGTCGAGCTCGTCGAGCACCTTGTTGGCCTCGGCGGTCTTCGCCGCGAAGGCGGGGATGTCGCCGCCGCGCTGCAGGTCGCGCGCCTCTTTCAGCAGAGCTTCGTAGCGGCGCTGCAGGCTTTGCTTGTGTTTGCGCTGTTGGCGATCGGCCCACCATCCCATGACGACTCCGTTGGTTGCTCTTGGGGTCGTAGCCTTGTCGGCGGCCGCCGCAGGCATTTGGCGGTTTTTGGTCGAAAAAGCAGGGTGCAAAAGCCAAATCGCAGGGGCGTGCACCGGATGCGAGGGGTGGTTTTGGGGTGGGAGGGTGCACCAACGTCTTCGACGTTTTCTTTTTGTTTTCGAGAGGTTGCCGGTTCATTTGCCTTGCGGGCAGACGGGTTTGCCGTAGGGTGGTGGGGCTTTGGTGAGGCGCCTGCCGGCGGTGCTGGGTCGAAGCCTCTCTTGCCTGCGAGAGAGCTGCGTCCGTCTCCTGCTGTGAGGGCTGGGGATGCTGGGGTGTAGGTTGGCAGGTGGGGTGGGGCATGGAGGCTCTTTTTGGCACGGTCGTTGCCGGAGGGGCCCCGACAGGGGCCGAAGAACCCGCCAAAAGCCGCCCAAAGAAATCATCAATAAAATCAGCCACATGAAAAACCGCCACCCAGAAGGTGGCGGTCTGCATCCCACAGCCAAAGCTTACTGCTCTGCAGCACCCCGGCGGGCGGCGTCGAGCGCTGCCGCAACCTCTTGCACCGAGTGAAAGCTGCGGTTGCCGTTGCCGTAGTACGAGTTGCCGGTGCGCGGGTCGGGCAGCGAAGCCCACTCTTGCGCCAACGCCAGCATCGCACCGTTGCGGTCGTTGTGTTCGCCGCGAATGTATTGCGCCGCGTATGGACGCTTGTGCTCGATGAGCGCGCGGCCGAGCCGCTCTTGCGTCGTGGCGTCGAACTTGTCGTTGGGGCTCACGCCTGCAGGCCCGACGATGCTGCGCATGGTCTCGGGGATGATTTGGTATTTGCCCGCCGCGAACAAACGGTTCGGATGGTTGCGGGGCAAGCTCTGCGCCTGCATCACTTCACCCACGGTCATGTCGGTGAGGTCGCGCCCGAGAATGTTCGAGGCGTCGTGGGTGCTGCCGACGATGCGGTTGCCGCGGGTGCCCTGGTTCATGGAGTTGTAGCCACCTTCGCCCGAGGCGATGAGGTCCATGAGCGGCTCCATGCCGTTGGGCGGCAACGCGGACGTTTGACGTTCGATTTGCACGTCGCTGCGGTTTTGCAGCGCGTCTTGCGTCGCAGCGTCGACGATGCCAGTGCGCTCCAGGCCGGCCGCCTTTTGGTAGTCGCGCACGGCGCGTTCGGTTTGGGGGCCGAACTGGCCATCGGTCGAGATGCCCGCCCCGGCCGCGTTGAGTTGCTGCTGCAGGTCGGTGACGGCTTGGCCGCGATCGCCACGGGCGAGCCCTTCGGTGGAGCGGGCGGCGGTCGCTTGGTCGACGCCGGTGGCGTTGGGGTTTTGCAACGCCGCGCGGGTTTCGGGCCCGACGATGCCGTCCACCTGCAGCCCATTGGCACGCTGAAAATCGCGGACGGCCTGCTGCGTCCGAGAACCGAACACGCCGTCTTGCTCGAGGTTGGCGCCGTGGGCGTTCAACTTCTCTTGGATGTCGTGCACGCGGTCGCCGCGTGAGCCGCGCTTCACCAGTCCGCCGTCGATGCCGCGAGCAGCGGCCGTTCCCGTCGGAGGAGGCGCCTGAAACTGGCGCGATTTGGTGGCTTCTTCGACGCCAGCGTTGGTGGTGCGGGTCGCGTCTTGCACCTCTTGGGTGGCGCGCACGCGCTGTTGTTCTTGCACCTCTTGCACGGCGTCGGGCGCCTGGGCGTTTTGCGCCTGGGCCGACTCTTTCGCGTCTTGGGTTTCGCCGGCTTTGTTCGACTCTGCCGTCGTGGGCTTTTGGCTTTGTTGGGCGCGTTGGGCCTGTTGGGCGGCGGAGGTGCGGGAGGCGCTGCTGCTGCTGGTTCCTGAAACGGCCATGAGAATCTCCGAAGGTGCGAGAGGGGGATGTGAGAGGGGTATCGGAGTGCGGATGTCTCACGTTGCGTCTCACCCCTCGTAATTGTTTGTTATATAAGGGCTTTTTTAATCAGATAAAATCAAACGTTTGATTCAATACCCTCAGAAGTCCGCCAAGTTGCGAACCCGGTTCTGCTGCGGCCGCATCATGCTGCACCTGCACAAAGGACGCTCCGCCTGGCGAACCATCGCGGATCCGACCGCGGATCCGGCAACGCAGGCGACCGAACGCTTGCCGCACAGGCAAATCCACAGCATCGTCGGCCCATGCCCAAGAAGAGGACGCCCCGACCTGCCAAAGACGACCTCCTGCTGGCCGTGCAACACCAAGTGCAGGCCGACTTGGACGCCGCCTCCGCCTCGCAAAAGACAGCGCACGAAGGCGCCACACACGAGGAGTCGCGCGCTGAGAACGACAAAGACACGCGCGGGCTGGAGACGTCTTATTTGGCCCGCGGTCTCGCCAAACGCGTCGGGGAGTTGGCCCATGCCGCCCAGGTCTTGGCGCACCTGCAGCTGAAACCCTTCACCGACGACACGCCGATTTCTGCATCAGCGTGGATCGTGGTTTGCGACGAAGACGACGTCGAGCACCACTACCTCATGCTGCCCGTCGAAGGCGGCCGCACCCTCGACGCTGGCGACGTTCAAGTGAAGACCGTGACGCCGGAGTCGCCCCTCGGGCGCGCCTTGTTGGGCAAATGTGTCGACGATGAGGCCCGCATGCGCGGGCCCCAAGGGGTGCGCGAGTTGCTCATCACCGATGTGAGCTGAGACGGCGGCGTGGCCTGAACACCACCCCCATCCCCAACAACAACGCGGCACCCACAGGGGAGGCCGACGACGGACGTGCGCACCGGCATACGATCCCGTCGTCTTCAGACTCCTCTTCTTCTTCGCCGCCACCGTCGACGTCGGCGATGTCCAGGCCACCGTCGACGTCGGCGATGTCCACGCCTGCGTCGGCGTCACCCACACCGTTGGGTCCGGCGTCTTCGACCCCCGCGTCGGCACCAGGGTCGGGAAACGTCGGGACAACAACGGTGAACGGCGCAGACGGCTCGCTCTCGTTGCCGGCGATGTCAACGGCGACAATCGTGACGTCGACACCGTCGAGGCCAAACGTGGTGCGCGATTCGCCCATGAAGCCGTCAAATGCCACGGCGTAGAACACGCCGTCTCTGAAGACCTTGTAGAACGCCACACAGGTGTCGTCGGTGGCGCCGCTCCAGCGGATGGAGTCGACGTGGCTGCTGACGCTGGTGTCGTTGATGTCTGAGAAGCTCGCCAAAAACGACGTCGGAGGCGTGGGCGGCGTGGTGTCCTCCGGGCCTTCGACCGTCGTTGTCCACCAATGCTCGGCGTCCGCCCGCTCGCCGTTGTCGAGGAGAAACGCATGACGCCCTGTCGCCCATGGCGTCTGCGGAACATGGAAGTAGGGCCGCAAGTCAAGATGCGCGTCGGGCGAAGCATCGGAGTTGAACGGCAGGTAGGTGCCCACGCATGACGTTGACGCCGGACCACCGTCGGCCTCGGCAGCGTCGGCGTCGTCACAGTGCACAGGCACCACGCCAGGGTCGCCCCCGTTGTCGCCAAACACCAGCCAGGAATTGGGTGGGATGACGTCGAGGCGACACGCCCAAGTGCTCCACTGCCCGAACCCAGCGGCCATGGCTGGAGAAGCTGTGGTGGCAGTCAGCATCAAGGCAACAAAGAAGGAAGGGGAGCACCGCACACTCCCCTTTTCGCACACCCCGACGCATGAAACACGGAGCCACGACCGCCACTGGTGCGACGCCGTAGAACCGCCTATGAGCGTCCTCGACGAGGTACTGCATGCTCCCTGCCTTTTTGCGCACCGGCAAAGACCGCCCCATCGAGGGCACCGACGACGAGATCCGCCAGCGCTTCAAGACCGCCCGCACCCAAGTGCTCACGGCACTCACCTTGGGCTACGGCTGCATGTACACCTGCCGTCTGAGCATCAACGTCGTCAAAAAGGAGCTCATCGACGACGGCATCCTGCAGGCCGCCGAACTCGGCGTCATCGGCTCCGGCTTTTTGTGGGCCTACGCCTTCGGCAAGCTCATCAACGGCAGCCTCGCCGACCGCGCCAACATCAAACGCTTTGTGCCCTTCGGCCTCATGGTCTCGGCGTTGTGCAACGGCCTCATGGGCACCACCACCATCGTCTGGGTGTGCACCGCCATCTGGGCTTTGAACGGATGGTTTCAAGGGTACGGCGCCCCCGCTTCTGCCGTCGGCATCACGCTGTGGGCGCCTCCTTCTCGTCGAGGAACGGTCTATTCCATCTGGTCGGCCTCCCACGTCATTGGCGAGGGGCTCACCGCCGTCGGCACCGCCGCCGTCGTCACCTACACGACGTGGCAAATGGGCTACATCGCGCCCGCACTGTTTTGCACCGTCGTCGCCGGCGCCATGTTTGCCTTTCTGCACGACCGCCCCCGGGCCAAAGGGCTGCCCTCCGTCGAGAACTTCGAGGCCGGCGACTACCGCAAAGTCGACAAGGCTGCGGCCGCTGGGGTCGACGACGACGAGGCCGCACGTCTCGACGCCCAGGAGGTCAAAGCCGCCCAACTGCAGGTGCTCAAACACCCCGCCATTTGGGTGGTGGGTGCCGCGTCGGCGTGCATGTACATCAGCCGCTACGGCGTCAACTCTTGGGGCTTTCTCTACCTCGAGAAAAACTTCGGCTACGACAAGGTCGAAGCCGGTGCCTTCATCGCCGCCGCATCGTTTGCCGGTCTCGTCGGCAGCGCCCTGTACGGCTGGATCTCAGACCGCTTCTTCGACTCCCGCCGGCCGCCTGTCACCTTCGCCTTCGGTCTCCTCGAGGTGGTGGGCGTGCTGCTCATCTTCTTCGGCCCGGGCCTCGTGCCCCCCGAACATCGCACCGCCGTGTTGACCCTCGGGTTCTCCATCTATGGCTTCACCATCAGTGGTCTCATCGCGGTGCTCGGCGGACTCTTCGCCGTCGACCTCAGCCCCAAACGCGCCGCCGGCTTTGCCATGGGCGTCGTGGGGTCGTTCAGCTATTTCGGCGCCGGCATGCAAGAGCTCATCTCTGGCAAGCTCATCGACGAAGCCACCACGCTTCGCATCACTTGGACCCACGGCCTCGAGAAAGTCATCGACTTCGACAACGCCGTGGCCTTTTGGGTCGGCGCCAGCATGCTCAGCGTCGTCCTCGCCGCTTCGTTGTGGAACGTGAAAGCGCCGAAGGCGTAGCGCTTCGTCCTCGGCAAATGGTCGTCGGGCATTGCGCCAGCGATGCCCCGTCGTCGTTCAAGACTGGAGTACGCTCCTGACCTGAAACTTGAGGGAGGGGCGCAGGCCACTCCCCCCACGCCGGCAAAGCCGGACGCGGGTCCCCCCTACCCTCGGCGCCAATGGCGCCGGTTGCGTACCGCTTTCGAAAAAGTTTCACGCCTGAACGGGTTGAGACGCCGTCCCGGTAGGCCGAGCTGACTACCCCACCTTCGAGACGTGCTGTTGCACCAGCGCATCGATGACCTTGTCGATGTCGTGCCCCCGTGGGTTCTGGTCGAACAGCTCAGCGTCGACGAAGCCCTCTTCGACCATGTGGTCGCAGAACTCGAAGAACGGCTTGAAGAAGTGTTCGACGTCCAAAAAGCCGATGGGTTTGTCGTGCACGCCAATCTGCCGCCAGGTGATGGCTTCGAAGGTTTCGTCGCAAGTGCCGACGCCACCGGGAAGCACCAAAAAGGCGTCGGACAGTTCGGTCATCTTCATCTTGCGCGGGTGCATGCCGTCGGTGGTGATGAGTTCGGTGAGGCCGGTGTGGGCGACCTCCTCGTCGAACAAGCCTTCGGGAATGACCCCGATGACCTCACCGCCGGCTTTCATCACAGCGTCGGCCACCACGCCCATAAGCCCGACGCTGCCGCCGCCATAGACGAGACCGATGCCGCGGTCGGCGAGGGTCTTGCCGAGTTGCTCGGCGGTCTTTGTGTAGGCCTTGTTGCTGCCGAAGCGTGAACCACAGAACACACAGATGCGCATCATGTCCTCCGTCGATGGCGATGCTGGGGGGGGACGTGTATCGCCTCACGACGACGACGTCAGAACTTTCTCGAGGGCCTCCACGACGGCCTTCTTGCGCAACACGCCCTTGAAGGGCAGCAGCGCCGACGACGTCGTCTCCAGCATCTTCTCGCTCACCCGGAGCTTGTCGCTGTAGGCGAAGACCACGTGGTGCTGCGGATGCGCCTCGGCCCAGTCGACCCGGCGCACCACGGCCGTGCGGCTCCAAAAGCCGAGGACCTCAAGGTGGACGACGCGGCCGTCGTCGTGGGTGAAGGTGAGGTCAGGCACCACGGTGAGCCCCTGCCCCAACAGCAAGTCGGTGCTGAGGGTGCTGCGCCAACCGGCCTCGCCGTCGACGAACACCTCGTGCAGCTTCTCAACCTCATCGACGACGTCGTGTCCCCAATCGGCGACGCCTCCAGACGTCTCCCAGAAGAACGTGCAGGTTTTCTTGGCCTTGCCCCATTTGACGGGCGCCTCCAGTGTGGCGGGCCCCGTCTTTTCGAGCGCTTTCAGCAGCATGGCCAATCGCAGCCCATATTTTGATGTTTGCTGAAACATCGACATGGGGCCATCCACCACCAGCTTCCAAGTGTGATGCGACTCGTCTGTGGGCGTCGCCTCGAACAGCAGCCTTTGAAACTTCATGAACTGTAGAAGCTTGCGCATGGCCTGCGCGTCGTGGGGGACGATCTCCACCTCTGCCCGCTCTGCCCGCAGCATCACCGCCTGGGCTTGGTTGAAGTGCCACAATTCGACAAGTTCTGAATCTTCAAACTGTGGTGACTCTTGCAGCACGAGGGCGTCTTTGAGATCGGCGTACAGCGAAGCTTCAAAAGCGTCTTTGGGGCCAACGTTGGCGAACTGCGCCCGCCAGACCTCGTCGATGATGACGTCTCTGCCGACTTGGTCGCGACGGCGACGTGCAGATTCGAGAAAGAGGGCTTCCCGCACGTCCGCCGGAACAAAAGCGCTCTCCTCGTCGAAGACACACGCGTCGAGCACCAGCTTGCGAAAGCCATCGACGATCCATTTGTCTTTCGCCGCAAACACCAAGCCGTCGAGGGCGGCCTTCCACTCCCCTTGGGTTTGCCCCTCACAGCTGCGGGTGACGTCGAGCACCGACTGCGCCATGGGCAACAGTCGCTCGCGCTCCTTGGGCGGCAATTTGCGCACGCGCAGTTCACCCTTGCGCAGCACAGGCTTGGCGAGGTCGGCTGTGAGCATGTCGTCGCCGCCGTCTACGCGTGGTCGTCTTCGTGCAGGCGCTTGGGCAGGCAGGCCCGTGCGGCCGCAGAGCCGCGCATGGGCAGCCGGGTGCGCATGATGCCGTCGTGGGCCTTCAGCGCCGCCGCCACCGCTCCTGCGGTGGGCACCAGACCGATCTCACCCACGCCTTTGGCGCCGTAGTGGGTGTTGGGGTCTTTGACCTCGATGAGCTTGACGTCGATCTTCGGCGTGTTCTTTGCCCGCAAGATGCGAAGGTCGTCGTAGTTCGTCGACAGCGGATGCCCGCCCTGCATGGGGAGGTCTTCGGTGAGCGCATACCCCAGGCCCATGTGCACGGCGCCTTCGATCTGCCCCTCGCACTGCAGCCGGTTCATGATGCGTCCGACGTCGTGGGCCGCGACGACGCGGTCGACGATGCCCTCGTCGTCGAGGATGACGACCTGGGTGGCGTACGAGAAGGTCATGTGCGTTTTGGGCGCTTCGCCTTCTTTCTCGCTGCCGGGCTTGGTGGTGGTGTCGCAGATGTATTCGCCGAGGAAGGTCTGGCCCTCGAGGTCGGCGAGGCTGGCGTCGGCGAGGGCGGCCTTCATCTTCTGGCTGGCGCGATAGGCGGCCTCAGCGCACAGCGCCGTCGCGCGGGATGCCGTCGTCATGCCGCACAAGATGCTCTCGTCCGACAGGCACTCGACGGTCATGTCGTCGATGGCCACGCCGATGTGGTCGTGCACGATCTGCTGCAACAAGGTGAACAGGCCCTGCCCCATCTCGGTGTAGCCCGTCGTCAAATGCAGCTTGCCGCCGCCTTGCACGTGGATGGCGACGCGCCCAATGTCGGGCATGCCGTTGCCAATGCCGGTGTTCTTCACCCCGCAGGCGATGCCGACGCTGCGGCCGGCGTTTTTGGCGGCGTAGTAGTCGTCTTTGACGGCTTCGAGGGTTTCTTTGACGCCGAGGCCCTCGTCCATCAGCTGACCGGTGGAGAACGCCTCGCCCACCTCAAGGAGGTTGCGCTCACGCATCTGGTAGCCGTCGATGCCCACCTTGTCGGCGAGGGCGTCGACGAGAGACTCGACGGCGAAACTGGCTTGGTTGGCGCCGAAGCCACGCATGGCGCCGCACGGCAAGTTGTTCGTGTAGACGGTGTCGGCGACGACGTCGACGGCCTGTTGGATGTGGTAGGGCCCGCAGCTGTGGCCGGCAGCGCGCTCCAGCACTTTGTCGCCGACGGAGGCGTAGGCGCCGGTGTCGCCGATCATCCGGGCCTGCACTGCGAGGAGGTGCCCCTCAGCGTCGACGCCCATTTTGTAGTGCATGGTGAGCGGATGGCGTTTGGCGTGCAGCACGGCGCATTGGTCGCGGGTGACGGTGAGTTTGACCGGCTTGCCGGCCTTCATGGCCAACAACGCCGTCTGTGCCTGCACCGAGAGGTCTTCTTTGCCGCCGAAACCGCCGCCGTTCGACAGCAAGGTGACTTTGACCTTCTGCTCGTCGACGCCGAGCACCGAGGCCAACTGCTTTTGGTCGTCGTGGACGCCCTGGCCTTGCGTGAAGACGGCGTAGCGGCCATTGGGCTTGGGTTCGACGACGCAGCTCTGCGGCTCCAAGAAGCCCTGGTCGATGCGCTGGGTGACGAACGTCTCTTCGACGACGTGGGCACAGTTGGCAAAGGCCTCGTCGATGTCACCGCGGCGCACCACGCACCGACGGAGGTGGTTGCCCTTCTCATGCAGCTTGGGGGCGTCGTCTTCGAGGGCGTCTTCTGGCGACGTCACCGGCTCCAACACCTCGTATTCGACGACGATGCGCTTCACCGCCTCCCGCGCCAACTCACGTGTGGTGGCGGCGACAGACGCAAGGTGGTCACCGACGGTGCGGGTCTCTTCGCCGACGGCGATGTACACGGGCCAATCTTTTTCGATGAGGCCTTGCACGCGTTCGCCGGGCACGTCTGCCGCCGTCGTCACGCACACCACACCGTCGAGCGCTTCGGCCGCAGACGTGTCGATGGACAGCACCTTGGCGCGAGGATGCGCCGACAACAGCGTGGCGCCGTGAAGCATGTCGGGCAGCTGCATGTCGTCGACGTAGGGCTTGAGACCCATCACCGTTTCGAGGCCGCGGTAGCGGGCGACTTTGCCGCCGACGCCTTGCTCGTCGGGGAGGTCGGGCAAGGAGTCTTGGCCCCAGTGCGCGCCCGCGAGCTGCACAGCGTCGATGATCTTCTCGTAGCCGGTGCATCGACAGATGTGGGTCGACAACGCCTTCTGCACGTCTTCACGAGAGGGAGAAGCGTTTTTGTCGAGGAGCGCAGACGCACGCACGGCGATGCCCGGAATGCAGTAGCCACACTGGAGTCCGCCGGTGGCGACGAAGGCGCGGCCAAGGACGTCGCGTTTGTGCTGGGTGAAGCCCTCGAGGGTGGTGACTTCTTTGCCCTCGAGTTTGGCGTCGCAGCTTTTGCGGCAGGCCATCTGGGGTTTGCCGTCGATGAGCACGGTGCAGCAGCCACACACGCCTTGGGGCGCGCAGCCGTCTTTGGGAGACAGGATGTCGAGGTCGCCGCGCAACACTTCGAGCAACGTTTTCGGCGTGCTCACCTCGGCGGGGGTGTCGGCGGTGACGCTGTCGCCGTTGACCTTGAAGCTGACCATGGTTCCTCCCTCGGGCCAGCGGCGGATGTGACGTTTGCGCTGGCGAAAGCCGGGAGCATACCGCAAAGTGCCTCTCCACGCTGACCGACGAGGTGTTCCATGCCGATTTCTTTGCCTTCGCACGTGTTGGGGCTGCGGCCCTTTGGCCACGACGTCGACGTGCACCAAGACGCCATGCTGTGGACCCTGCCCGACCTCCCCGCTGAAACGCGCATGGACGTGGTGTACGACGACGACGCTCTGGCCCAGATGAAGGCCCGCCTCGACGACCGTCCGTTTGACATGTGGCGCTATCGCGAAGTGTTGCCCCTGCCCGACGACGCCGTGCTTCCCAACATCCAAGTCGGCGGCACGCCGCTGTCGAATGCGCCGCGCCTGGCCCAGTCGCTCGACGTCGCGGGCGTGTTTTTGAAAGACGACGGACGCAACCCGAGTGGCTCGCTGAAAGACCGTCCGTCGGCGTTGGGCGTGGTGTTGGCCCATGCCGCCGGAGCCGACCGCATCATCTGTGCGTCCACAGGCAACGCCGCGTCGTCGACGGCGTGCTCCGCAGCTGCGCTCGACGTCAACGCCACCATCTTTGTGCCCCGACGGGCGCCCGCGCCGAAGGTCGCTCAGCTGCGCATCTTTGGCGCCCAAGTGGTGCGGGTCGACGCCGACTATGACGCCACGTGGGACCTCTGCGCCGAGGTCGCCGCCAAAAAGCCGTGGTTCAACCGCAACTGCGCCGTGAACCCCTACCTCGTCGAGGGCAAGAAGACGTGCGGCCTCGAAATCGCCGACCAACTGCGCGACGACATGACCGAGTGGGTGGCGTTGTCGGTGGGAGACGGCTGCACCATCGCCGGCGTCGCCAAAGGACTGCGCGAAGCGCACCAAGCAGGGCTGATTCCCTTCGTGCCCCGTGTCCTCGGCGTGCAGGCCGCTGGTGCGGCTCCGTTGGTGCACACCTTTCACGACGACGACTTCGACCCCGTCACGTCAGACCTTGTCGTGGAGGCCGCCGAAAGCTTTGCCGACAGCATTTGCGTCGGCCACCCCCGCAACTGGCGCAAGGCCGTCGCTGAAGTGCGCGACAACGGCGGCACCTATGTCGCTGTCGACGACGACGCCATCGCGGCCGCCATGCGCGACACCGCCGGGCTCGGTGGCGTCTTTGGTGAACCGGCCGCAGCGGCCGCCACTGCGGGTGTTCGCGAAGCGCGTGCCCAAGGCATCCTGTCGTCGAGCGACCGCGTCACGGTCATCGTGTCGGGCAACGGCCTGAAAGACGCCCAAGCTGCCCTCGACGTCGTCACCCCGCCGCTCGACGTCGCGTGTGACCTCGATGCCGTGCTGCAGCTGCTGGAGCGTTCATGAGCTCCGGCTCGCTTCCAGTCGCAGGCGCCTCGCTCGCCGAGCTCACCGAGCCCGACGACGAGCTGGTGACGCTGACGGTGTGCACGTCGGTCATCGAGGTCGAGATGCAGAAGATGCACCTCGACGGCGCCGGCATCCCCTGTCGTGTGTTGAACGACGCCTCGTCGCTGTATCCGTCGTTGGGGACAGGTGGCATCCCCATCTTGGTGCACCCGTCGCGCCTGGACGACGCACGGGATGTGTTGGTGCGCGCCGTCGACGACGAAGGGTTTGAGCACGACCAATGGCGGGCCGGCGCGGCCGACTCCGAAGCGTTGCAGCCTGTTGATGACGACGCGGCGCTCGTGGCGCGCGATGTGCAAATGCGCCTCGCCAACCGCGCGCTGGCCGGTGCGCTGTTGGGGGCGTTTGTGCCCGTGCTCGGCCTCGTGGGCAATTTGTATTCGCTGGTGAATTTGGCGACGTTTCTCAAGGGCGACACCCGCGTCGCACGTGGACGTGCGGTGGTCGCGTTGGTCGCCGACGGGGCGGCCGTCGTCGTCGCTGTGCGTCTGCTCTTCAGCTTGCTCGGGCTACCATAGGCCGAACAGCTTGGTGGCGCTGGCGACGACGGCGACGACGAGAAACACCCGGATGAGACCTGCCCCCCGCTTGAGCGCTTGGCTTGCCCCCAACGTCGCTCCCAGCATCTGCCCGACGGCGAGCACCCCGCCGTAGACCCAATCGACTTTGCCGTTGAAGACGAACACGCCGAGGGCGATGGGGGTGTAGCTGCCGACGATGATGACCTTCCACACGTTGGCTTTGACGAGGTCGAAGCCCAACACGAAGGTGAAGCCCGCCAAAAAGAGGTAGCCGACGCCGGCTTGGATCAGCCCGCCGTAGAAGCCGGCCACCAGCAACACCGCCCACACCCGCAGCGGCGTGAGCTTCAACTGGGAGGGGGCGTTGTCGTCGGCGCGAATGGGGTTGATGACGACGAGCACGGCGCAAATGAGCATCACGCCGCTGAGCAGCACGCGAAAGCCGCTGTCGTCGAGGTGAGACGCCAACAACGCCCCCATGGCGGCACCGAGGAGCCCGGGCGGCAGCAGCTTGCTGGCGAGGCCGCCGTCGACGACGCCGGCTTTGCGGTAGCGCCAAAAGGCGGCGGCGTTTTGCAGCAGGATGCCGACACGGATGGTGCCATTGGCGGTGACGTCGGGGAGGCCGAAGAAGATCAGCAGCGGCATGGTCAACAGCGAGCCGCCGCCTGCCAAGATGTTGATGAAGCCGGCAGCGGTGCCGGCCGCCAACAACGCCAGAAGATGAAGCGGCTCATGCATGCTGTCTTGTAGGGAATCCGCCGATGCTTTGCATCTGCCTTGTGGGTGCGGCTACCGTCGGCCAGTCCTGTTTGTTTCGCTTTGAAGGAGACCGCATGCGTCACGTCGTCACCGCCACCCTCGCCTCTCTGTGTTTGCTGTTGGCCCCTGCCGCTTCTGCCGAAAAGATCGGCGAAGTCACCACCGTGTGGAAAGCCATCGGCGCCAACCACAAGATCGTCGTCGAGGTCTTCGACGACCCCGACATCCCTGCCGTCTCCTGCTGGGTGTCGCGCGCCAAGACCGGTGGCGTCAAAGGCAGCTTGGGCGTCGCGGAAGACCCCTCCAACGGCTCCATCGCGTGCCGCCAAACGGGGCCCATCCACCTCACAGCCGCCATGGAGAAGAAGCTTGTCGACGAAACCCAAAAAGGCGGCGGAGAAGTCTTCAAAAAGCGCACGTCCATGACGTTCAAGTCGATGCAGGTCAGCCGCATGTACGACAAGAAGCGCAAGACGTTGGTGTACCTGGTGTGGAGCGACAAACTCGTCAACGGCAGCCCTAAGAACTCCGTGTCGGTGGTGGTCATGGCCCCCTGGCCCAGCAAGTAGGCGTCGCTTTTTTCATTCGTGTCGGAATCCCCTGCCCTCGGCAGGGGTTCTTCGTTTGTGAAGTCGTTTGAAACGTGCACCGACAGCCTGTGTTTGCCGGGCCGCGACGGCCAAGACCGCGTCTTGGTGTTGCCGCCCTTGCTTGCCGTCGTCGACGGCGCCGGCGGCGTTGCCGGCGGACACGAGGCGGCCGACGCCTGCATCGCCTGGTTTCGTGCCTGCAATTTGCACGGATTGCGACGACGAGACGCTGGCATCCGTCTGTTGCGCAAAGTCGTCGAGCTCGACGACGTGCTCAACCGCGCCCCCGAAACCGGAGAAGCCGCTTTGGCCGCGGTGGTGCTCACCCACGACGGCGGGTGCGCCGTGGTCGCCGGCGATTGCGAGGTGTGGCTCGACGACGGCGCCGGGTTTCGACCCCTCAGTGAAGGCCGCGCGGGTCCCCGCGTCGGAACCCGCTGTGCCACCCCCAAGGTGGTGACGTTTGCGCCGCCCCGGCGATTGCTCCTCGTCACCGACGGCATCAGCAAGGCCACCACGATGCGTCGCAGCCTCCGCCAGCCGCACCTCAGTCTGCAGAGGCTTGTCGATGATTCGCGGTTGCCGAACGGAGCGCTGGGCGATGACATTGCCGCTGTGCTCGTCGACGACCGAGGGCAGACCCAGCCCGACCACTCGGATGCCTAACCTACGTCACGGCAAGCCTCGGCTACTCGCGCCAATACTCCGGCCGGTTCATGGCCTCAGCGCAGAGGACCGTCCCCTTGGTGCAAGTTGCCAGCGTGTTGGGCACGAGTTCTGTGACCATCCATGCCGGTTCGTCTTTGGTGGCGATGGGAAAGGGCGCTGAAAAGCCGAGCGGGAATGCCGGGGCGAATCCGGCTTTGGGGTAGTAGTTGGGGTGGCCGAGCACGAAGACCAGCTCGATGCCGTCTTCTTTGGCTTTGTGGAGTGCGTGGGCCATCAGCGCCTGTCCCACTCCTTGACGTTGCGCGGTCTGCCGAACGGCCAGTGGCGCGAGGATCATGCACCGAAGGTCGGCGTCTTCACGGAGTCGTGCCTGCGTCAGCAGAATGTGACCGACGGCCTCCTCGCCCCTCCACGCCAGGCACGAGATGAGTGGTGCGGCGGTGTCGTCGTCGAGGAGGTCAGGCACCAGCGTCTCGATCTCGGGGTCGCCCTTGAACGCGTCGAGCTCGACCTCCAGCACCAGGGCATTGTCGCTCTTGCTCGCTTCAGACACTCTCATGGCACACTCGCTTTCAGGCGTTCCGCCCTTCGCAGTATGCCCAATCGGCAGCCGAGCGCACCGACGCTGGCATGCAAAAAAGAAGGGCCCGGCGATGCCGGACCCTCGTGGGGGGTGCTGCGCCAAGCTCAGCTCCGACGGCGTCTGGTCCACAAGCCGAGGGCAAACAGCCCCATGAGGCTCATCCACACGTCGCCCTGCATCCCGTTGTCAGAGACGTCGCAGTTGCAGCCGCCTCCCTCGACGACGGGGGGTTCGGGGTTCGGCGGGTCCACGATGCCGCCGCCTCCGCCATCGCCTGGGTCGATGGTGCCACCGTCGCCCTCAACGCCGCCGTCTTCGACGACACCTGCGTCTTCTTCGATGCCGCCGTCTTCTTCGACGCCGCCGTCTTCTTCGATGCCGCCGTCTTCTTCGATGCCGCCGTCTTCTTCGACGCCGCCGTCTTCTTCGACGCCGCCGTCTTCTTCGACACCACCGTCTTCTTCGACGCCGCCGTCAGAGAGCGAGCCACAAACGTCGTTTTGGTCGGGGTTGGCGACATCGGGGCAGATGTCGCAGACGTCGCCCACGCCGTCGAAGTCGGCGTCGGCTTGGCCGTCGTTGGCGTCGTCGGCGCAGTTGTCGCAAACGTCTCCCAACAGGTCGCCGTCGGCGTTGGCTTGGTCGGCGTTGGCTTGGCGCAGGCAGTTGTCGCGCACGTCCAAGACGTCGTCGCCGTCGTCGTCGACGTCGCAAGCGTCGCCCAAGCTGTCACCGTCGAGGTTGGCTTGGTCGGGGTTCACGGCAGCGACGCAGTTGTCGGTGTCGTCGGGCACGCCATCGCCATCGGCGTCGGCTTCGCAGACGTCGCCAATGCCATCCATGTCGGCGTCGGCTTGGTCGGCGTTGTCAACGTAGGGGCAGTTGTCGGTGACGTTGTCTTCGCCGTCGCCGTCGAGGTCAGCGTCACAAGCGTCGCCCTCGTCATCGTCGTCGAGGTCGGCTTGCGAAGCGTTGGAGACGTCCGCACAGTTGTCGTCGTCGTTGTCGATGCCATCGCCGTCGCGGTCGTCGTCGCAAGCGTCGCCCTGACCATCACCGTCGAGGTCGGCTTGGGTGCTGTTGCGCACCCCTGGGCAGTTGTCGACGCCATCGTCGACGCCGTCTTCGTCATCGTCGCGGTCTTCGTCACAAGCGTCGCCGACGCCGTCCATGTCGGTGTCGTCTTGGTCGGCGTTCGCCAGCACCGGGCAGTTGTCGGCGTCGTTGTCGACGCCATCGCCGTCGCGGTCGCTGTCGCAGGCGTCGCCTTCGCCATCGTCATCGCTGTCGACTTGGTTGGCGTTGGCCACGTCTGGGCAGTTGTCGGAGTCGTTGGCGTGGCCGTCGCCATCGGCGTCGGGGTCACAAACGTCACCCACAAGGTCGCCGTCGCGGTCGGCTTGGTCGGCGTTGGCCACCAGGCTGCAGTTGTCATCGACGTCGTCGACGCCGTCGTTGTCATCGTCGGTGTCGCAAGCATCACCGTCGGCATCGTCGTCGTGGTTCTCTTGGCCGACGTTGAACACCGTCGGACAGTTGTCGACCGAGTCGGGCACGGTGTCGCCGTCGGTGTCGACCAGCGAGTTGTCAGGACATGGGTCGGTGGGGTCGAGCGGGCATTCATCGAACACATCGTCGATGCCGTCGCCGTCATCGTCGCTGTCGCAGGCATCGCCCTCGCCATCGCCGTCGCTGTCGCGTTGGTCGGCGTTGGCCACGAGTTCACAGTTGTCATCGCCATCGAGCACGCCGTCGTTGTCGTCGTCGGTGTCACATGCGTCGCCCTGGCCATCGCCGTCGGTGTCTTCTTGTTGGGGGTTGAAGTCGTCGACGCAGTTGTCGGCGCCGTCTTCGACCCCATCGCCGTCGGAGTCGGTGTCGTTGTCGCAGGCGTCGCCGATGCCGTCCATGTCGGTGTCGGCTTGGTCGGTGTTGGCGGTGTAGCGGCAGTTGTCGTCGACGTCGTCGACACTGTCGTTGTCGTCGTCGTCGTCACACACGTCGCCTTCGCCATCAGCATCGGCATCGGCCTGATCGGCGTTGGCCACCACATCGCAGTTGTCGACGTCATCGGCGACACCATCGTTGTCGTCGTCGGTGTCACAGGCGTCGCCAGCACCGTCGTTGTCGGTGTCGTCTTGGTCGGCGTTGGCCACGAGCGGGCAGTTGTCGACGCGATCGGGGAAGCCATCGTTGTCGGTGTCGATGATGTCGGAGGTGAACTCGACTTCGTCGGTGTCGTCGAAGGGCAGCCCCTCCACGCGGAACGTCAACGTGGCCACGCCTTCAACGTTGGCAGCGATGAGGTCGACCGTGTAGCGGCCCGCGTTGTCGACGTCTTCGACGACGGTGCCGTCGATGGTGCCCAACGTGGTGAACACTTCGATGTCAGAGGCGAGGTCGGCGATGCCGTTGTCGAACTCGTCTCGCACCGTGACCACCACAGCCGTCCGTGACATGCCGTCGGGAGGCAGCTGGTCGATTTCGGCAGCGATGGAAGAGCGCACGTTGGCGGCGGCGCCAGGCTGAAAGACCACGGTGGCCGTCTGCGTGCCCAAGCTGCCATCGACGGTGTAGTTCAGCACCGCTTCGCCAGCGATGGTCGACGACGTCAGCGTCGCCGTGTGCTCAGCGGGGGTGTTTTCGGCCACCGCAGAGACGGAGCCGGCCGTCGATGTGATGGCAACGTCCGATCCTGGGATGAGGTTGTCGTTGGTGTCGCGCACCGTGACCGTCACCGACGACTGCGAAGCGCCGTCTGCGGCAATCACCGTGGGCGACGCCGAGATGGTGGTGCGTTCGAGGTCGACAGGGCCAGGCACGAGCGTGACGACTTCGTTGTCGTCGAACTGAGCGCCGTCGACCGAGAAGCGCACCAACGTCGAGCCCAACGACACCTGGGTCACGCTCTGCAGCTGTTGGCTGTAGACGCCGTTGCCTTCGTCGACGACGGCGCCGAGCAGCACACATGGCCCGACGGCTTCGATGACAACGTTCTGTCCCGCGAGGCGGTGGCCGTAGGCGTCTTCAAGGATGACTTCGACCCGTGCTTCGCTGACGCCATCGGCGACCAGCGGATTCGGTGCCGCCGTCAACGTCGACGACGCGTTGTCTGCAGCTCCCGCCACGAAGTCGATGGACGCGGTGTTGGGCGAGGTGCCCAGCGCGTTCACCTCGAACGACAGCGTCGCACTGCCGATGTCGGCGCCCGCCGTCAGCGTGACCTCGTAGGTGCCGTCGGGTTGGGCGGTGACGCTCGACAGCGTTCCACTGCTGGCCGGGTCGAGGGTGAAGGCCACGGTTTGCCCCGCGAGCGGGTGCCCGACAGCGTCTTGCAGAGCAACGATGAAGTCTTGGGTGCTGCTGCTGTCGGCGGTGAGCGTCGCTGTCGACGGGGTCAGTGTGCTGAGGGCCAAGTTGGGCGCACCAGCGACGAAGTCGACGGTTTCGCTGTCAGTCGCTGGCCCGTTGCCATCGATGGTGAACGTCAACGCCGACGAGCCCAGCTCGGTGCCGGCCGTCAACGTCGCCGTGTAGGTGCCAGGGCTGGCCGGGTCTTCGGTGAATCCGGTGATGGACGCCAACGTGGGGTCGATCTGCGCCGCCAACTGCCCCTCAATGCCAGAGATGGCGTGCCCGGTGGCGTCGGTGACGACGATGGTGATGGTGGCGGTCTCGGTGCCCTCTGCCACCAACGTCGTGCTGCTGATGTCGATGGTCGACGTCGACAAGTCGGCCGGACCCTCCACAAACGTCACCTCGCTCGTCGAGGTGAACGCCGTCGGTGCGAAGCCCGCAACCTCAAACGACACCGTCGCGGTCTCGAGCGTGGTGCTCGACTGCAAGGTCAGCGAGTAGGTGCCGTCGCCATTGTTGGTTGCGAAGCCCGACGCCTGGCCCAGCTCCACAAAGGTGCCCGCCGTCGTCGTCATGGTCACCGCGCTGGTCGACACCAAGTTGTCGTTGGGGTCGCGCAAGGTCACCGTCACCACTTGGGTGTCGGCACCGTCGGCGGTGATCGACGCCGTCGCCGGCGTGATGGTGGAGTTGGCGTTGGCCGGCGGCAGAGGGGTGATGACGACGTCGGTGGTGCTTGAGAACGGTGTTCCGTCAACGGTGAACGACACCGTCGTCGCGCCCGTGGTGCCGTTGCCCCGCATGCTCTGGGTGTACTGCCCTGTGTTGCCACCGACGGCGTTGACGCTGCCGATGAGTTCGCCTGGGCCGCTCAACGCCATCACCACGGTCTTGCCGTCGACAGGGTTGAAGCCGGCGTTGCGCAAGGTGACGGTGATGAGGCTGGTTTCGCTGCCGTCGACGAGGATGCTCGAGGGCGACGCCGTGACGGTGGAGTTTCCATCGGCCGGTTCGGTGGCCGCCACGACGGTGATGTCGAGGGTGTTGGGCGAGTTGCTGCCGCCCACATTCCAGGTGACGGTGCCGGTGCCTGGATTGAAGCCGGCCTGTGCCGTGCGGCTGTAGCGACCGTTGCCGGCCTCAGCAAAAGCAGAGGTGAAAGCCAAGACGCTGTTGTTGAACGACGACGCCAAGGTGCCGCCTCCGTCGAGGTAGTTCTCGATGAGGTTGCCTTGGGCGTCGCGCAACACCACGGTCACGGTGGTGTTTTGTTCGACGGTGACAGGGTTGACGGAGGCTTCGATGGTCGACGTCACCAAGCTCACGGGGCCGGCGACGTAGTCGACGTCTTCGTCGAAGCCGAAGGCGGCGCCGTCGAGCAACACGGCGACATTCACCGTTTGCACCGTCGTCGCCGCGGTCAGCGTGGCGACGTAGTTGCCGGATGCTGCAGGCGTTTCGACCACGCTCGACAGGGTGCCGCCGCCGATGAGGGCGAAGGTGACGTTCGCGCCCGAGATGGCATTGCCGAAGGCGTCGCGCAAACGGAACGTCGCCGTGGTGTTGTCGGTGCCGTTGGCGGTGAGGCTGGTGCTGGCGACGGTGAACGACGACTGCAGCACGCTCGGCCCGCCAACGGTGTACGTGCCCGTCGACGTGGAGGCGTAGGCGTTGGCGGGGTTGGGGTCGTCGACGGTGAAGGTGATGGTGTCGGTGCCCACCGACGTCGGTGCGGTGATGCTTTGCGTGTACGTGCCGTCGTTGTTGTCTTGCACGGTGCCCAACAAGGTGCCGGCGCCGGAGTTGAACAGACGCACGGTGTGTCCGCTGATGGCAAAACCGTTGGCGTCTTCAAGCGACACCGTCAGCAGTTGGGTGTTGGAGCCGTTGGCGATGAGGCTGAATGTCGAGGGCTCGATGCGGCTGTCGCCACCAGGGCCGCCTCCGCCGCCGCCTTCGTCGGGATCGCCGGGCACGAGGTCAAACGTGGTGTCGACACCGGCGAGCACTTCGCCGTCGACGAGAACCGTCAGTGTCACTTCGCCGATGGCCACGTCGCTCATCAACGTTGCTTCGTAGTTGCCGCCGCCGACGTGGGTGACGGCGGTGACGAGGTTGGCGCAGGGGTCGGCCGGCCCGCAGTTGGTGCTGACGATGACCACTTCGACGTCGCCGTCTTGGTCGGTGACCGGGATGGAGAAGGGGTCGCGCAAACGCACCGTCACGGTTGTGGTGCTGGCACCATCGCCCACCACTTCAGCGTCGGCGGTGTCGATGGAACTCTGGGTCGCGCTGATGGCGGTGACGACGATGGACGCGGTGTTGGAGTCTTCAGCAGCGTCGATGCTGCCGTTGCCGTCGGAGTCGTAGTAGCAGGTGGCGTAGACGTCGAGGCTTTGGTTGTGGGGGATGGAGTCGGCGACTTGCGCGCGGAACACCAACGTCACCACTTCGCCTTTGGCGATGGTGCCGTCCCACGCGACACGGCCGCCCGCTTGCGATGCCGTGCCCGATGACACCGAGATGAATTCGGTGAACGACAAGTAGCCAGGCAACAGAGTGGCGGCGTCGTCGCCAAAGCCCACTTGGCCGACGGTGAGGCCTCCGGCGTTGGTCATCTCCAGCGTGTATTCGACGATTTCGCCCGGCTCCAAGGCACCACCGTTGACGTCGACGACAGACAGGGTCAGCGAGGGCAAGGCTTCGAAACGTTCGATGGGTACGTCCATGTCGCCCGACACAGCAAACCACGACGCGAACTCAGGAATGCCGGTGCGCTCGGTGTCGCCGACTTGGTCTTCTTGCATGTAGACGAAGGCGCTGTCGGCGGTGGAGTCGGCGCATCCGCGAACCCACGACCCGTTTTCGCCGTTCATGGAGTTGTGCTTGATGAGCACCTGCGGCGGAACGGTGAAGCCGTTGAAGGTGCTGGACGCGTCGGGGATGGCGAAACAACCGTCTTGCTGACGGTCGACGTAGAAGCTTGTGGTGCGGCCCACGTCGTATTCCACCGTCGACGCGTCGGAGTTGGTGAGCGTGCCCACCGACCGCAAGTTCTGCGGAATGCCCCGCAACTGCATGGCCACCCAGCCGATGTCTTCGTCGACGGCGGGGCCGCCATTGGGGTGGGTGTTGGTGACCTCGGTGCCCTCGAGCGCCAAGCGGAAGCTGGTGGTCGACGGAGGTTGGTTGGTGGCGGCGCCGAACGCCGACGACGTGATCCACTCGGGATCGTTGAAGGTGTTCACCTGGTGCAGCACCGCCGGCTCCGACGTGAATGTGTGCTGGTAGGCGATGGTGTCGCCGCCGCCTTGCGACCGCATCGCCGACGTGGTGTGCAAGCCGGCTTCGATGAGCAGGCCGTCTTCGGTGATCCACCTGCCCTCGTCGATGACGAGGAAGTTGGCGGTGAGCCCGGTGCCGCCGCCGGCGGTGAGGTCGGTGGGCCCCGGCGGGCAGCCCTCAGCGGGGACAGGGTTGAGATCGCAGCTTCCACCCGCCTTGCGCATGGGACGTTGCAGCGCCGCAAAGCAGGTGTCGTCGTCGTCGCAGTGCACCCGCGCCGTCAAACTGCGATCGCCAAACGTCGTCGACGCATCCGTGGAGATGGGGCCCACGATGATCACCGGCCGGCTGCCGCGAGGCGTGAACGGAATCTGCACCCAGGCGTTCGGGGTTCGCGCCGCAAGGTCTTCATCTCGCGGAATCGTGGTCGTGAACGTCAGCTCCCCCGACTCCATGCGTTGCGCATGCGCGTCTGACGAAACGCCGATGGCGGTGAGCAAAGCCGCTGCGGCCAGGCCGCGAACAAAGGCTGTGGGGTGGAATGCAGACATGACCGACCTCATTTCAAAACCAGGCGTGAACCAGACACAGAATCCAGACACAAACGCAGGCCGTCTGTGCAGCCTGGGCAGTGTCTGTGGGCCCACAGGACGGGTCCCCCCGCCAACCACTGCCTTGTGTGCAGCCCCTGAGACAGGCGTCCCTTGCGCGTCTGGGGGCTGTTGGATCATTACTCGTGTGTCTCGCCCGCGTCACAATTTTGACGGTGGCGTCATGACCCGGACATGTTCTGAGACAAAAACTGGAATCTCTTTAAAAGTCAAACACCTACAGCCGGCCCAGGACTTGTTTTCGGCGGCGCGTGGGCGTGTTCATCCGACCTCGCCCTACGTCAGAGGTCACGGACATTCGATTTCACTCTCTTTTTCAGAGGCTTACAATCTCGCCTTCGAATAGAGCGTCGGCTGGTTTCGTCGACGACGGTGCACATTGCGCAGCATCGTCTCGCGATCGGCCTGTTGCCAGACGTGAATTCCATGAACCCCACGTCAGCCTTGTCTCACCTTGGAGGACATCAGGCGACGTTCTACGTCTCATTCCTACCCAAACATGTCTTTTGCCGAGACGATGAACAGCGTCCCCATCAGCAGCAAAAAGCCGAGGACGTTCAACCACATTTGGACCCTTGGCAGGACTTCGCCTCTGAGAATCATCTCCACCACCAGCCACATCATCTTGAAGCCATCGAGAGCCGGGATGGGAATGATGTTGAACACCGCCAACGTCACCGACAGCAGCCCCAAAATGTAGATGAAGTGCTTCTTGTTTTCGCGCACCTTCTTCGCCAGCGCCTTCACGATTCCAGGCGGACCGCTAAGCTCAACGTTGCTCTTCTCGTCGGTGAACATGGACGTGAAGATCGATGCCAGGCCGTACGCCTGTTCGACACTCTTGAACCAGCACATCGCAATGGAATGCTCCACGGCCTTGCCGAACGACGGTTTGCGGGTGGGATCGTCTTCAAAACCAGGCACAAAGCCGATGGCGTATTTGGTCAGGGCGTTGGGACGGACAGGTTTCACACGCAACTTCAGCGTCTGAGGGGTGCGTTTTTCATTGCGGAGGAGAGCTTCGACCGCCCTCAATTCGTCTGTGAGAAGGCGAATGCGCCGCGCGCGCATGGCGATGTCTTCTTGGGTTGCCGTGTTGGGCTGCGCCCCAAGCCGCGCTTTGAACCCTTGCCGATTGTACTGTGCCCACATCGCTTCGGCTTCGGCATCTATGGCAGCGCCTGGGCCGCCATGTTTGTTGGCCTCGACAAGTTTGAGCAACTCCAGACCCAATGCGTAGCGCTTGTTTTCGAGAGGGTCGCGCACAATGTTGAGGGTCAGCTCAGTGCCTTTGTCGAGGTGCCCTGTGAAATGGTCGATCGAGCTGAGCTTTTGCCCGTCGACGTCGACAATTTCGTCTCCGGCGAGCAGACCTGCTTGGGCCGCGGGTCGGTCAGGGAACACCTGGTGCACGCGTACGTTGCCACCCGGCCACACCATGAGCAGGCCAAAAAACAAGGCGGCAGCGAGGATGTAGTTGAAGAACGGCCCAGCGAACAACACCAAGAATCGCGCCCACCGCGGCTTCATTTGGTAGCTGTCGGGCTCGGAGTAGGCGCCTTCTTCGATGCCGGCCATGCCGAAGACCTGTACGAAGCCCCCGAAAGGGATGGCCGCGATCTGGTACTCGATGCCGCCGCGCTCAAAGCTCCACAGCTTGGGCCCAAAGCCCACGGAGTACTTCAAGACCCGCATGCCCAGCAGCCGGGCCGCCATGTAGTGCCCCAGCTCGTGCCACGCGATCAGCGCCGAAACGCCGAGGACAGCGAGCACGTATTCGAGAATTCCCCAGCCGCTCAAAGGGCCTCCACAGCAGGGTCGTCGACGACCCACAGAACCGGCAGCGTACCCTCAAGCGCACCCACAAGCGAGCACAGGGGTCACACTCCTGCATCAGGCTTCAACGTTTGAAGCGCCTGGCCGATCTACGGCACCTGCCAGCCCGCGCTGTCGCATGCGGCAAGGGCACCCGGGAGACGTGCGGCCCAGGCGGCTTCGTTGTGCGGCGCGCCCGGCTCATGAAAGTGGAAGAGGTCGACGCCAAACACGTAGCCGTGCACCGCCAGCTGATCCCGCATTTGGGATGTGACGCAGAAGTTGTCGTTGTCATTGTTGTCTTCGTGCACGCCGTCCCCGTCGAGGTCGGCGCAGGCGCCATCAATGGAGCCGCCGCTGTCGAGGTAGATGGCGGTGCTGCCAAGCCCCAACCCATCCCACCGATGCACCAACGCATCAGAGGCCTCTTGTGTCGTCGACGCAGCAAACGCCCCCCATCCCAACGTCGGGCTCATGGCGATGACACAGCTGGCTTCTCCGTCGAACTGCAAGGCGTAATACAGGCTGATGAGCCCGCCCAACGACGACCCTCCGACAGCAAGCCGCCCGGCGGTGACGTCGACGCCGAAACGGTCGGCGGCAAACGGCAGCACCTCTTCGCGCAGCATGGCGAGGTAGGCGTCGGCGTTGCCACCGACGACGGTGTTCTCGCCGATGTCGTCGGCGACGTGGGTGTAAGCGTCCATGCGATCGAAGCTGTTGTCGACTGCGACGACAACGACGTCATCGTAGGTGGGCGAGTGGAGAGCGTCGTCGACGTGCCAGCCGCCCCAGATGGCGTTGGGGTCAAAGAGGTTCTGGCCGTCGTGCATCAACAACACCCGCGCGTCGCTGACGCCAGCGACATACCCCGGGGGAAAGCGCAAACGCACGGTGCGCGGCGTGAGGTGCTGGGAGACAAATGCGGGGTAGCGCTCCAACCACTGCGCGTCGACGGGCGGGGCCACCCAGCCGAACGCCCCGAAGGCATCCCAGCCGTGTGCGGTGGCTTCGGGGCCAGCGCGGTACACATCGCCGTCGGCGGCGTGCCACTTGTATTTGCTGCCGGACGCCGCGGTCGTGAACGCGCCTTCGTCGACGACGACAAAGAAGTGCACGCCCGTGGCGGCGACTTCTGCGGTGTGGGCGCCGGGCACCCAGCCGTTGATGTCTGACACCAGCGACACTTGCCCAGTGGCGTCGTCCCAACGGGTGGCGAACAACCACCGTCCGTCGTCGACGAGCGGCCACCTGTCGCCGAGGGCGACTTGCTGCAAAACGGCGTCGGCCTCCTGCGGCGTGAGCGTTGGCGACCGCAACTGCTGCAGGAGGGCGTCGATGCCCACCAGGGTTCCGCCGTCGACGCCAGCGTCTGGCGCGCGGCCCGCGTCGGCAACGCTCCCTGCATCCATCACCACCCCACTGTCGACAGCGACGCCCCCGTCGAGCCCCACGCCGCTGTCAACGACAGCAACGCCTCCGTCGGGGGCGGCCCCCGCGTCGACAACCACGTCTCCTCCGTCGACCAGCAAGCCGCTGTCGAGAACGACGCCACCACCATCGACAACCAGGCCGCTGTCTGCGCCCTCGCCTCCGTCGACGTCGACGTCGCCTGCATCCGCGGGCGGCTCTGGTGCCCCTCCGTCTGGCGTCGGTGCCGGCTCCGGACACGCCGTCAACACCACCAGCAAAAGACCCAACGTTGTCGTCGTCCACAGTCGCAGCATGCCGACCTCCCCCCGCCGGTGTAGCAGGTGGGTGTCATTTGTCTTGGGGGCACGGCGACGTCACCGACGCCACAGCAGGTGTTCCACTTCCAACACGACGTCGTCGACGCTGCGTCCGTTGCGGTGCACCACAGCCATGCCCGCCGCAGCCGCCTCCTGCAGCATGACGTCGTGCAGGTGGGCATCGCATGCCAAAAACGTCTCCCACTTGTGCGCGCCGTCGTCGAGCATCAGCACGTCCGCCTTCATTTGCCGTCGACGCTCGTCTTCGGTCCACAGACGTCGACTCTCGTCTTTGTCGACCGCCAGCACCACGATGCGTGTGGCTGGCAGCACCTCGGCCAACACGCTCGGATGCGTCAGTCCCCCGTCGACCAACACCGGTGTGGATGGCGTTTTGCGCAAGTCGTCCACGAGGAGGTCCAACACCTCGACGGTCATCGCCCGCTGGTGGGCGTCGTAGGCGTGCAAGGTCGGCAACGACAGAATCCAATCGAGGGGTTTGTCGTCGAGCAACCAAGCACACGACGCTGGATGGCGCTGGCGGTCGTACCTGCCGAAGAAGCGGCCATAGATGTGGGCGTCCATGTCGACGTGGTCGATGGACGGCGTGCGACCGCACACCTCTTGGGTCACCGTGCTCTTGCCACTGCCGGCGCCGCCCAACACCCAGCGGACGTTGAGGCCGACGAATCGCTGGCGCACGTCATCGAGGAGGCCGGTGTCGATGGCAAACTCAGGCAAGCGACACCAACAGCTCAGACAACACCCGCGGGTCTACCTGTGGGCCGCTGTCGTCGGAGCACAGTGGGTGACGCACCACCCGAATGCCCATGTCTTCGACCCGGGACACAGCGCTCTCATCGCCATAGGCGTCGGCGTTCTCGTCGAGAACGACGAGATGCAGGATGTCGCCCACATCAACGTCCCCGGCGTCTTGTCGAACCGCCTGCAAGAGATGTTTGACGGTGTCGTCGAGGGAGAGCCCGATTTGCTCTGGGTCGTTCATGGTGTTCGGCACAAACACCTTGGGGCATTTGGCGTCGACGACGGCGCGGCCGACGCCCGCCGGCAGCAGGTTGGCCACGATGCTCGAGAAGAACGACCCCATGGGGTAGCAGATGACGTCGGCCCGTCGGATGAGTTTCAATGTGTAGTTGCGCGCCCGCACCTGGGCAGCCGTTCCGTCGTCGAGGTCGCCGACCAATTCAAGGTGGCGAATCGGCTGGGTGAGTGGCGGCGTCTCTTTGCCCGTCAACTTGTGCTGTCCGACGATGCGACTGCCGTCGTCGAGGGTGGCCGCCAGGTGGAGGTCGGCGTTGACGACGGGACGCACCGTGCCGCGCGCGCCCACCAACTGGCTGAACAGATAGATGACGGAGTCGATGTCGCGCTCGTTGTGCGCGTAGCTTCCGGCGAGGACGAGGTTGCCGATGCTGGCGCCGCGCCAGTCGAAGTGCGCCGGCACGTGCTCGGCGAACTGACGCAGATGGGTCATCACCAACTGCCGCACAGGCTCGGGAATCGCCGCCACCAACGGATGCTCCCCCCGCACCATGGTGGCGAACTCGCCTTGCAAGACGGCGCTGTCTGCATCTTTGGCGAGCCGGGTGTTGAACAACGCGTAGATCTCGGGACTGCCCCGTGCCCCGTCGTCTGCGAGCGCCATCAAGCGGTTGCGCACGTCGCCCACAGCCAACATGCCGAATGCGTCGCGCAAGCGCGCCGACGAGCCACCCGAGTCAAACGGCGTCATCAGGTGCACAGAGTTGTGGGTCAGCAACTTGAGCTCTCTCGACGTTGACCGCAGCGCGCTGCCGCCAGAGAAGAACAACACCCGTGGACCATGCTCCGGTGCCCGACGACACCGCGCCACCCGGTTCACGTCGGGCAGACGCACCGCACGTTGCACAAGGAGGGGGTCGTCTTGGCGCATCCCGTGAGTGTTCGTCGTCTGCACGCGTGGTGCAACTTTCAAGACATCCGCGCCTGCAGCATCCCCTTCAGGTCTTTGGGCAGAGCGTAGGTCGACGTCACCAATTTGCCATTGAAGGCGATGGCGAAGACGCCGTAGGGCGACGGTGCTCGGCTGCGCACTTGGGCGGCCGTTGCCAGCTCCACGACCTCGACGTCGAGCTTCAGCTCCTTGGCCACGGCGATGACGCCGTCGGTGGCGTCCGAGAGATAGGGACATTGGTCGGTGCGAAACACCACCACGCCATCGGCGTGGTTCTCGAGCCGCTTGGGCCAGTTGTGGGTGGTGAACTTGGGCGTCTTGGCGCCGCTCCCCTCGAAAGGCAGCGTCATCAACACAAAGCCGTCGGCGCCCTCGTCGACGACCTCAAAACCGTGCTTGGCGAAAAACGACTGTGGTGTCACCCAGTTTTTGGCGCGGGTGACCACCGCCAAGCCAGCGCTGCCGACGGCGCGGGCGTGGGCAATGGCGTCGTCGAGGAGAGCGGCGCCGTGGCCGTGTCCTTTGCTCTTGCCGACGACCCATAGGCAGTGAATCACCGACCACCCCTTGGCCTGCACTGGGCGCCAGCAGTGCTCGCCGGGCATGACCTCGACGAAGCCGCGCCCGCCATCCCCGAGCAACGTCATGTGCAATCCCTCGTCGAAGCGCGGCTGCATCCAACGCAGTTTGCGTTGGTTGCCGTCGGTCTTCATCTTGCTCATGCGGCAGAAGAAGCCTTTGTCGTCGAGGGTCTCAGGGGTGATCACGTCCAACTGCACCATGGGGCCTCCTTGCCGTCGCTGAGACACAGCAGGCTCTGTGCCAAGGCGCGCAGACGGCGACGCCATGCGCGGATGTCCTGTGTTGAACCATCAGCTGGGGCCAGGGCGCACAACTTGATGCAGATCTCCGTGGCAGAACGCCCGTGGTGCGGGCTTTCATAGAATTGGCTTTGCCCAGATGGGACAAACATGATACCTGAATCAGGTGTCAAGTTTGAACCCAGCAAAACTCACCGCCCGTGGCCTTCGCACCCGCACCGCGCTTTTGGCAGCCGCCGAAGAGGTGTTTGGCAAGAATGGCTACGAACGTGCCTCCATCAGCGAGATCACCCGCACCGCAGGCGTCGCGCAAGGCACCTTCTACGTCTACTTCTCTGACAAGAAGACCATCTTCACCGAGTTGGTGACCGAGCTGCGCAACCAGCTGGGGCAGAGCATTCGCACGGCGCTCGAAGGCGCCAACAGCCGCCTCGACGTCGAGCGCGCCGGCTTGCGTGCGTTTTTCATTTTCGTGCGCAGCCACCAAGACCTCTATCGCATCGTGCGCCAAGCCGAGTTCGTCGACGAAGAACTGTACCGCGACTACTACCGCTCCATGAGCGCGTCGTACGCCGCCGGCCTCAAAGGCGCCATGCAAGATGGCGAGATCATCACCATGGACGCCGAGGTGCTGGCCTACAGCCTCATGGGCCTCACCGACTTTCTCGGGATGCGCTTTTTGCTGTGGGAAGACGCGCAAGACATCGACCTGCTCGTCGAGCAGGCCATGACGTTCATCACCCGCGGACTGCGAGCATCAACATGACTCGAAACGCTTTGATCGCCAGCACCGGGCGCTACATCCCCGAGCGCTGCATCACCAACCTCGAGCTCGAACGCCAGATGGGCGAGACCTTCGACCAATGGTTGAAAGACAACGTCGGCATCGAGCAACGCCACGTCATGGCCGACGACGAGGTCACCTCTGACCTCGCCGTTCACGCCGGACGCCAAGCGCTCGAACGCGCCGGGCTCGCGCCCAAAGACCTCGACCTCATCATCGTGGCCACCGATACGCCTGACCACATGAGCCCAGCCACGGCGTCGGTGGTGCAGCACAAGATGGGCGCGTCGTGCCCGGCCTTCGACCTCAACTGTGCTTGCGCCGGATGGGTCACCGCGCTCGACATGGGTGCCAAGACGCTGCTGGCCGACGACACCTACCAGCACGTGCTCGTCGTCGGCGCCTACGGCATGACGCGATTCGTCGACTGGACCGACAAGAAGACCGCCACCCTCTTCGCCGACGGCGCGGGTGCCGTGGTGTTGTCGGCCGACGACACCGCCGACGAGAAGACGGGCTTTTTGGGCTGCATTCTCGACGCCGACGGGCAGTACCACGACGCTCTTGGCATCTACACTGGAGGCACCGCGCGCCCCGCCACCTCCGACGTCGTCGCCGAGTTCGGCAAGCCCCGCGTGGAGTTTGTGCGGCGCTTTCCCGCGACGTTCAACACCGAGCGCTGGCCGCGCATCATTCGCAGCCTTCTCGACCGCCGCAACCTGAAGCCCGACGACGTCGGCATGTACGTCTTCACCCAGCTCAACTTGCGCACCATCGAAGCCACCATGGAGTTGCTCGACGTCGACATGCGCAAGACGCACTGCACGATGGACAAGTGGGGCTACACAGGCTCGGCCTGCATTCCCACCACCCTCGACGACGCCGTGACGCAAGGCAAAGTCAACGACGGCGACTACGTCGTGGTGTGCGCCACCGGCGGGGGTCTCAGCCTTGGTGCCTCCTTGTGGAAATGGGATGCGGGCATGTTGCGCCACACCGACGACGGGAGCGCGGCATGAACCAGGCGTGGGGGAGCGATTGGATTGCACGTGGCGCCCGCCTCTGGGGCGACACCGTGGCCGTCATTGACGACGCCACCGAGCGCTCTTTCACCTACGCCGACCTCGACAGCCGCGCGCACAGCGTCGCGTGCCGCCTGCGAGACCAAGGTGTGCAACGCGGCGACCATGTGGCCCTCCTCGCGGGCAACGGCGTCGTGTACCTCGACCTGTTTTTCGCCTGCTCCAAGCTGGGCGCGACGTTTGTGCCGCTCAACTGGCGGCTGAGTGCACGTGAAGTGCGCCTGTTGCTGACGCGCACGGCGCCCAAGGTCGTCGTCGTTGACGCCGACCGCCAAGCCCTCCTCGACGAAGCCGATGTGGGTCTTGTCTCGTGGACCGTCGACGACGTCGACGAAGCGGCCCGAGCCGGCCGTGTCGTCGACAGCTGCGCCAACCTCGACGGTGAAGACATTGCCTGCTTGTTGTTCACGGGGGGCACCACGGCCACGCCGAAGGCAGCACGCATCAGCCATCGCATGATCGGCGCCAACGCCTTCTCCACCATCGCCCATGAGTTGGAGCGGGGCGACAGCACGGTGCTGTCGTTGCCCATGTTCCACGCGGGCGGCCTCCTCGTGTACACCTTGCCCTTGCTGTCGCTCGGCGGACGTGTGGTGTTGACGTCGACGTGGGACGCCGGCCGCATGCTCACCCTCATCGAACGTGAACGCCCCGGCGTGCTGCTGTTGGTGCCGACGCAGTGCCAAGACCTGCTCGACCACGCCGCCTTTGACGACGCAGACCTGTCGTCGTTGCGCTTCGTGACGTCGGGCGGAGCCCCGCTGCCGGTGTCGCTCGTCGAGGGGTGGCGCAGCCGGTGTGCGGTGCCCTTCAAGCAGGGCTTTGGCATGACGGAATTTGGCCCTGGGTGTTTTTCGATGACGGCCGAGCAGGCGGCGTTGAAGACCGGCAGCATTGGACGTCCGAATTTTCTCGTCGACGTCAAACTCATCGACGACGCCGGCGACGAGGTCGCGCCCGGTGATGTGGGCGAGTTGTGTTTGCGCGGCCCCGCCAGTTGTTCGGGATACACCGACGACGACGCCACCCGCGCCACATGGGACGACGACGGATGGCTGCACACGGGCGACCTGTTGCGCCAAGACGCAGACGGATTCTTCTTCGTCGCCGGCCGCAAAAAAGAGATGTTCATCTCGGGCGGTGAGAACGTGTACCCCGCCGAAATCGAGGCCGTGCTGTTGCAGCACCCCGACGTCAGCCGTTGTGCTGTGGTCGGCGTCCCCGACGCCAAATGGGGCGAAGTCGGCAAAGCCGTGGTGGTCGCCGAAGAGGGCAAAGCCCCCGACGCCGTCGCCCTCAAAGCCTTTCTCAAAGAACGTCTGGCGTCGTTCAAGGTGCCCAAGCACTACGAAACGCGTGACGCGCTGCCGCTCACCTCTGCCGGCAAAGTGCTGCGGCGGGCGCTGGTGACGTCGTCAGACTGAGTTTTTGATCTACAGGAGAGAAGCCATGCAACTCGACCAACTGAAAGTCATCGTCACTGGCGCCGCTGGTGGCATGGGCGCCTACTTCGCAGAGCAGTTCGCCAACGCCGGCGCCCAAGTGGCCGCGGGCGACGTCAACCCAGACGGCCTCGACGCTCTCAAAGAGCGCTGTGGAGACCACGTTCATGTGCGCACGCTGAACGTGACCGACCCCGACGACACCGAGGCGTTCGTGGCCTGGGCGGCCGACGCCATGGGCGGGCTCAACGGGCTGGTGAACAACGCCGGCATCATCCGTGACGGGCTCCTCGTGAAAAAAGACCGCAAGACCGGCGACATCGTCAAAGCCGCGCGCGAAGACTGGCAGGCCGTCCTCGACGTCAACCTCACCGGCGCCACGTGGATGGTGCGCGACGCCGTCGCCCACATGGCCGAGCATGAAGTTGGCGAAGGCGTGGTCATCAACATGTCGTCGGTGGCACGTCACGGCAATCGCGGCCAAAGCGCCTATGTGTCGGCCAAGGCCGCGCTGGCATCGAACACCGTGACGTGGGCGCGTGAGTTCAGCCGCTTCGGTGTGCGCGTCGGCGCCATCGCCCCAGGCATGATCGAAACGCCCATGACGCAGGGCATGAACCAGCGCGCCCGCGACGCCCTCGTCGCCAACGTGCCCGTCGGCCGCATCGGCGTCCCCCACGACATCTGGTTGGGCGTGAAGTTCATCGTCGAGAACGACTACTTCACCGGCCGCTGCCTCGACATCGACGGCGGACTTCAGATGTAGGCCGGGCGTTTTGACGACGTCACCCGCCGCCTCTTCAATCTTGTTTTCATCAGCCGCGCGCGCCTGACGACGTCAGCTGCCGCCGCTGCGCTCGCCCGAGCACATCCCCAGGGACACACCATGACCATCACCACCGCCACCCTCGAGACCTCTCGCCTCAACACCGGCTACCGCACCGTCGGCAACAAAGACGCCGCCCCCGTGCTCTTTCTCCACGGCAACTGCTCGTCGTCGGCGTTCTTCGACGGTGTTCTCGAAAAGCTGCCTGAAGAGCTTTACGGCGTCGCCGTCGACCTGCGTGGCTTTGGCGCCTCTGAAGCCAAAACCGTCGACGCCACCCGCGGTCTCGGCGACTTCGCTGACGACGTGCACGCCTTTTGGCAGGCCCACTTCGACGGTCGCCCCGTGCAACTCGTTGGCCACTCCGTCGGTGGCGGCCTCGCCCTCGACCTCGCTGTGCGCCACCCCGCCATGGTCAAGAGCATCACCCTTGTCGCTCCCATGTCGCCGTACGGCTTCGGCGGCACCAAAGGCAACAACGGCGAACTCTGCACCGACGACGCTGCCGGCTCGGGCGGCGCCACCGCCAACCCCGAATTCGTGAAGCGCATCCAAGAGCAAGACGCCGGCGCCGAGAGCGACTTCTCCCCCCGCAACGTCTTCCGTGGCTTTTACGTGCACCAATACGAAGCCCCCAATGAAGATGCGCTGGTGGCATCGATCCTCAGCACCGTCGTGAGCGACGCCAACTACCCCGGCGACTCCACCGCGTCGGAGAACTGGCCCGCCGTCGCTCCTGGCGCCACCGGCATGAACAACGCCATCTCGCCCAAGTACTTCAACGTGTCGGGCTTCGCGGACGTCGAGAACAAGCCTGCTGTGTTGTGGGTGCGAGGCGACAAAGACCAAATCGTCTCTGACAACTCCATGTTCGACCTCGGCGCCCTCGGTGCCCTCGGCGCCGTCCCTGGATGGCCGGGCGAGGACGCCTTCCCCGCGCAACCGATGGTGGGCCAAATGCGCGCCGTGCTCGACGCCTACAAAGCCAACGGTGGCCTCTACAAAGAAGAGGTCTTCGCCGACTGTGGCCACAGCCCGTACATCGAACAAGAAGAGAAGTTCTTGCAGACCACGCTGCCCTTCTTGCTCGACCAACGCTGACCACGACGACGGCCTCCTACACGGAGGCCGTCCTTCTTTGTACGCTTGTCCCTCCTGCCTTTGTTTTGGTGTTTTTCATGGCGACCCGCATCCGCTCCACCCCTCAGACCGTCCGCACCCCGACCACGGCGTCGGTCGACACCCCCACGACGGTGTCGTCGACGACGGCGACGAACGCATCCACGACGACGAACGCATCCACGACGCCCCGCCCCGATGCATTTGAGAGCGCGGCCGTCTCTGGCTACACGCCGGTGACGCAAGGGCCGCAGGTGGTGAATGTTTCGCCGTCGGCGTACCTCGACGCCCCCGCCCTGAACGCCACGAATGCACACACGTTCACCAACGGCGTCCGCGTCGTCGGCAGCATCACGCCGAAGGCGCCCGACAGCTGGGGCAAGACCATGCTCCTCGAGGGCGGCCAGCGCTTTTTGACCGAGGGCTACAACAGCCGCACCGAACGGCTCACCCTCGACACCACCTACGACTCGGCGGAGTACCCCCTCAAACAGTTCTTCGGCCAGGCCAACCAAGACATCGTCGACGCGTTTGCCCTGCACTACGAAAAGCCCGACGTCGACAAGACCAAGGGCAGCGCCACCCGCCCTGAAGCACGGTTTGCCTTGTTGCACGAAGGGCCGAAGACGACGTCGGGCAACGTCGACCGCAGCAAACGCCCCGTGCTCCTCGTGCACGGCGCCATGCAAGACGCCAACGTGTGGATGCACCCCGCCGGCCACGACGGCAACGGCAGCTTCGGGGGCGGCGATGTCACCGAAGGATTGGCGCAGACCCTCGAAAACGACGGCGTGCCCACCTACGCGCTGACCTTGGCCAACTCCCACGGCAGCACCATCAGCCACGCCCTGCACGTGCGCAACGCCATCCAACACCTCAAAGAGGAGTACGGCGTCGACAAGGTGGACGTCGTCGCCTGGAGCAAAGGCGGCGTGCCCGTCGATCTCGTCCTCTCCGACGTCGGCAGCTGGAACGATTGGGGCACCGACCACTTTGCCCAAGTCAAACAACACCAGGCCGCCGAAGTGCCGGCGTACGACGGTGACATCGGCAAGTTCATCTCCATGGGCACGCCGCATGGCGGCCTCGACCTCAACTGGCGTCACCCCTTCAACAACCAGGTCATCCTCAACGCCGACCCCACCGCCCCCGCCGGACGCGGCCCCATGACCTGGGGCCAAGCGTCGGCAATGCAGGCGGTGAACTTCGGCCTCGACACCCGGCTCGTCGGCCTCGAGAACCCCTACGCCCAAGGTGTGGCCGAAGGGCGCGGCGGCACTTGGCTCGACTACTTCAACGACATCCACGTCAGCAACATCATCGGCCTCTCCCACGACGGCAAGCCGATGTTTGAAGGCTCCCTCACCGACAAAAACCGCGTCGATGGCGATGCCACCTTCGACGAGTACAACCTGGCCATGTGGGGCAGCGTCGACGACAACGGGGTGCCCGTGATGCCCTACGCGGGGCAGCTCGAGCTCGCCTACGACTACCGCAGCCAGTACCCCGTCGACCCGCAAGCCGACAACAACACCCCCGATGAAGACAAGTGGTTGGCGTGGCTCAAGCTGAAGACCGGCGCCAACCCCGTCATGCCCTTCATGCCCGCCGGCTACGTGCGCACCTCCCTCGAAGACGCGCGCAACTCCAGCTACGACCCCGACGCCAACCCCGTCGAGGTCAGCCACATCTCTCGGCCGGGGCAGCCGCAACGGGTGTTCGACGGGTTGGGCATCGACGTTGCCAGCCGCATGGGTGGCAACCTCGTCGACCGCCTGCGACGTCATGGGCTGTCGAGCGACCTCGAGAAGTTGGTGGTGTTGCACGGCGAGGCCAGCGACGAGCATGGCCTGTTCAACGCCGAATCAGATGGCCCCTCTGACGGTGTCGTCTTCGACGACAGCGGCGGCCAAGGCGCCCTCAACCGGTTGACGCAAAACTGGAGTGACGACGACAAAGACAACGCCGTGTTGTTGCGCACCGACAAAGACCACTTGTCGATGGGTGCCGACGCCGAGGTCTTCGCCACCATCTTGAACCAGCTGCAGGGCAGCGGCGGCGACGTCAGGTGAGACGGGGGGTGAGACGGCGGCGCGCCCCAAACCGACGCAGTCACACGTTCACAACAGACAGCCCTCTATGCTCGGCGCATGAAACGCCGTGATGTGCTCAAGTTGTCTGCCGCCTCTCTCTTTGCCGCCGTCGGGCCCGGCTGCGCGTCGACGTCGAAGATTCCGCCGCTGCTCGCCAACGCGCAAAAGACCCAAGCGTGGAACACGGTGCTCACCGCCTCCCCTGGCGACTTCGACCACCAGGTGCACAAGAGCGCGATCGACGGCGTCATCCCCATGGCGCTGCGCAACAAGCGGTACTTGCTGAACGGCCCCGGCCGCGTGGCGTACAACCGCTACGTCGCGCATCCCTTCGACGGCCACGGCTACCTGCGCGATTTCTCGTTTGACGACGACGGCGGCGTGTCGTTGCGGGCGCGGTTTGTGCGCACACCCTCCTTTGTCGTCGAAGAAAAACATCAACAAGTCGTCGTCCCCGGCTTGGGCACCCTGCCCGAACCCGGTGCGCCTGAGGTGAACGTTCAGGTGCGCAACGTCGCCAACACCACGGTGGTGCCCTACGCCGGCAAATGGCTCGCCGGATGGGAGGGCGGCCTGCCCTACGCCCTCGATCCCGCCACCATGCGCACCACGGGCGCCGAGCGGTTTGGCGATGTGCTTCCCGGCGAAGGCGCCACCCTTGCGCACATGCGCATCGACCCCGTCAGCGGGCGCCTTGTCACACTCTCCCCGACGTTGGGCATGAAGACGGGGCTCGTCTTCAACGAGTTCAACGCCGACGGCCAGGTGGTCTCGACGACGACGACAGAATACGACGGCATGGCCTTCATCCACGACTTTGTGGTGACGCCGTCGCACTACATTCTGTCGAAGAACCCCATGACGGCCGACCTCGTCGCCTTCGCCAAGGCCCAGATGGGCGTCGACGTGCTGCTCAAAGCCCTCGCGGCCGACCGCGAACAACCCGGTGGCCTCGTCGTCATTCCGCGCAGCGGTCAGAAGGGTGCACCTCTCACCGTCGTGAACTTCGACGTGCCCGCCTATGTCGTGCACTTCGGCAATGCCTTCGAAGTCGGCCAAGGAGATGGCCGGCACGATCTCGTCGTCGACATGTGCGCCATGCCCGACGTCGTGTTCGGCAATGAGTTTGGCTACCGCGGCCCGCGTGCCGAACTCGACCCTGGCCTGCCAGACGAACGCCAACCGCAACAGGTGTTGCGGGTGTCCATCCCCGTCGACGGAGCTCGAGTGGCGACGTCGGCGTCGCCCAAGCGCATCGCCACCCACGCCATGGACTTCCCCCGCGTCGCCCTCGACCAAGAAGGGCAAAATGCGCCGTTTCTCATCGCGGCCACCAGCGCCGACACCCGGCGGTCAGACCCCTTCGACTCCGTCGCCTACGTCGACCTGCAAGACCTCGAACGCGATGAGACGGTGTGGACACCAGGGCAACATCGGTTCGTGGGGGAGCCCGTGCTGTTCCCCGCCGACGACGCCAAAAGCAAAGGGTTCGTCGTGGCCATGGTCTACGACGGTCTCAAAGCGTCGTCGACGTTGGTGGTGCTCGACGCCGGCGCCATCGACAAAGGCCCCATCGCCAGCGCGACGTTCCCCTTGTTGCCCTACGGCTTTCACGGCTGGCCCGTCGTGTAGCGTCGTCGACGCCACAAGCCCCAGCCGGCAGACGCGATCAACAACACCTCCAGCTGAAAAAACCAGTGGCGCACAAAGGTCAGCACCCAGTGCTGGCCGGGCACAACGTCGACGTGCACCCAAGGTGCACCCGCCGTTCGCCACGGCCACCCCCAGGCGATCTGCCCCTGAAACGTGTCGAGAAACAGGTGCAGCAGCCCTTGGCTGCAAAACAGAACGCCAAGCATCGCCGACGACGTGCGCCACGGCGCGCGGCGCAACACGACGACACCGATGCTGAGCGCCACCAACGCCATCCACACCAACGGACGGTGGCTCCAATAGTCGTGGTGGTGCACACGTCCGCCGTCGACGACGAACCGAATCATGTCGAAGTCGGGGGCCACGCTGCCCAACAGCAGAGCGACCCAGGCGGGCTTGGGCAACGGCGCGCGCAGAACGCGCTCGGCGCAGAGGGCACTCAGAACGCCGACAGGAAGATGCGCGATCAGCATGTCCGACCAACCCACAGGCCTCGCTGCCTATTCGCGTCTTTTGCGTTCTGGCCGACGCGTTTTGAAACGCAGTGGACCGCCAACTTGCATCACTGTGGCGGCGTGCAGTTGCGAAGGCCGACAATGGAGCCTCACCCGCGGGGGATCGCGGACGGCCCATGAACACCCTCATTCAGATTCCGATCAGCCAGCTCAGCGAGACCGAGTTGGTGGTTACGTTTCCCGAGGTCTACGACGAGCGCTCGGTGTTCGCGATGTTGAACCGCCTCAGCCGTCGCATCCCGCGCATGCCTCGGTGCCGCATTCTCATCGACCTGCGCAACGCGTCGCCCGAGATGTGTGGCTTCTCCCCCAGCATGTTCTCCAGCTGCATCGAGCTCGTCGGCATCGTCTCGCGCGTCGACATAAGGGGAAGCATCTTGCTCCCGTCGACATCGATGGCCAAGGTCATCACCAGCGCCATGGCCTTGATGCCCATGTCGTTCCCCGTGCGCATCACCCAAGACGTCGACGACGCAGAGACGTTTGTCGGCATCGCGCTGCCCACCCAACAACCGGTGCACAGCAGCGCGCATCGCCCCGAAGACAGCGGGGCCAACCAACGCGCGCCGTCACACTGACGACGTCGCCTGCCATTGCTTCACCAACGTTTTCGGCGCCACGGCGACGAAGCTCTCCTGCAGCCATGACGTCAACAACGCCACCGGCACGTCGTCACCCGTGCGAAATGTGGCGCTCACCCATCCACTCTTGCCAAGGCCGTAGCCTGTTGGCTCGACGTTGGGCAGCTCCAACGCCAGCTCTTGGTGCACGGGCAGTTTCACCGTGAGCACGATGCGCTCGTCGAGGACCAAGAAGGCAAACGCCTTTTTGCCCTTCACCTTGAAAGCTTTGTGCCCCCAGGGAAAGTCGAGCGTCGTCTCCGGGAATGCCATCGCCGCCGCGTGCAATTTTGCTTCTGCCGCCTGCAAGTCGGCGGGAACGTCCACCGGTGTCGTCGACGGCTTCGTCTTCGCCACTGTCGTCTTCTTCTTTGTCGTCTTCTTCTTTGTCGTCTTCTTCTTTGTCGTCTTCTTCTTTGTCGTCTTCTTCTTGGTCGTCTTCTTCTTGGTCGTCGTCGTCGTCTTCTTTGCCGCTGTCTTTTTCGCTGCCATGGCGCCTCCGCCAGACACCCTACGTCTTGGGTGACGCGCAGGCATCACGCCGGCAACAGAGTGAACACCGTAGACAAATTCGATTGGAACCGTTCGAACGTCCTGTTCGTGGTCGCGCCTCTCTTTTGTGACGAGGTGCGTCATGCTCGAGATCACGTACAATTTCAGCCACTTTGCCATCGCCGCCGTGGTCACCCTTGCCGCTTCTGCCGTGCAAGGCACGCTTGGATTTGGCTTTGGATTGCTCTCTGTGGGGGTGCTGCGGTTGGTGCATCCTGACCTCGCACCGGTGCCGCAGATGGTGGTCAGCTTGGTGTTGGTGGTGCTGCTCGCTCGACGAGAACGCTCTGCCATTCAATGGCACGAGGTGCTGTGGGTCAGCCAGGGGCGACTGCTCGGCGCTGCCTTGGGCGCGGTGTTGTTGGGCTTTGCGTCGGCACGCTTGCTCGACGGCGTGCTGGGCACGCTGATGCTTGCCGCCGTCGCCGTCATGCTGTTGGGCGCGCAGGTGCCGTTCACGCCGAAGAGTCTGCGCGTCGCCGGGGTCGTGTCGTCGTTTGCGGGCGTCGTGAGCGCCGTCGGAGGCCCGCCGCTGGCCGTGGTCTATGCGTCGGTCACGGGGCCGCGGTTGCGCGCGACGTTGTCGTCGCACTTCTTCGTCGGCATGGTGCTGTCACTCGTGGCGCGGTGGTTCGCGGATGCCCTTCCGGGCGCGCAGGTGGGGCTGGGCATTGCCTTGTTGCCGTTTGCTGTCGTCGGATACCGGCTGAGTTCGTGGCTGAAAGATCACCTGCAGCCGCACCAGCTGCGAACTGGCATCTTGGGATTGGTGGTTCTGTCGGCGGGCTCACTCCTCGTGCGGGCACTCACAGGCTGAGGGCAGCGACAATTTGTCGCGTTTCAGAGTCGGCGTGGGCTCCGTAAGAACCTGGTGTCCCCTGAGACGTTCTCCATCAACGTCTTCATTCGGAGAAGTCATGCGTTTGCGTTCGCCATTGCTGTTGTTGTCTGCCCTGTTCGCCGTGTTGCCCTTGGCCATCGGCTGTCCACCCTCGAATCCCGAGCCGTCCGACAGTGGCACGCCCGTCGACGACGGTGGCATCGGCATGGACGGCGGCATGGAAGAGTCGCCGGTGAGCCACGCCTGCATGCACGCCGAGTTTGGCCCCGATGAAAGCTTCACGGCCGGCGCCGACGCGGCAGGCGCTCCCACCATCGAAAACGGCATGCGCCGCTACACGGTCACCTTGGCCGACCGGGGCGACGGCACCTTCGGCGGCTACGCTGTGCTGTCTCCGGCAGCGACGGGCACGTGGGCGTTCGCTCCTGCCGCTGGCATGACCTTCGCGTTGACCCTCGACGGGGCCGCCGTCGACGTCATGGAGATGTCGCCCGACCAGTGCACCGACCTCGTCGAGAAGCTCTACATGGCCGACCTCGACATGATGAACGACTACGTGGTGCAACTCGAAGGTGCCCCCCAAGCTGAAGTGCAGTTCGTCGTCGTCAGCCCCATCGACGGCCACATGCACGACGCTGGCCACATGCACGACGCTGGCCACATGCACGACGCTGGCCACATGCACGACGCTGGCCACATGCACGACGCTGGCCACATGCACGACGACGCTGGCCACATGCACGACGCTGGCCACATGCACGACGACGCTGGCCACATGCACGACGACGCTGGCCATATGCACGACGCCGGCACTGACGCTGGCCACATGCACGACGCCGGCACTGATGCTGGACACATGCACGACGCCGGATGAGTTGACTCGTCAACGACGTGACACGGCTCCCCGACGGGAGCCGTTTTCTTTGGTGTCGCCCTGGCCGCGCCTACGGCTGGGGCACACCGAGCTGGTAGAGCTTGTTGCGTCCTTGGCGCCCCACTTGGTGCACGACGCCGGACTCGCGCAACGTGTACGCCATCTTCTGCGCCAAGTCGCGCTCCACGTCGAGGCCGTCGGCGATGTCGGCGGTGGTGAAAGCGTCGGGCAGTCCCGCCGGCAAGAACGGCAACAAGTCGAGCGCGTCGTCGACACGCACCTCGTCCACCACGTCGACGAGGTCGCGCTCGATGATCACCCACCCCTTGCGGCGCCACACCCGACCCGGCTCATGACGTCGGGTTTCAATCTCGTGGGTGCCCAACAAGCGCAGCGTCAGCCGGGGGTGCGACAGCAGTCCCCTCAGGTGCACCAGCTCGTCGAAGGCGTCGACCATCTGCCCGCGAAATGGGCTTTTGCGTTTTTTGCTGGCCACGCCGTCGTCGTCGACCTTCACCAGCCACTTCTGCAGCACCACCGGATGCACCAGTTCGACATCGTGGTCGTCGAGCAGGGCGTTGAGTTTCTTCTTCATGGCCGACAGCGTCTTGGTTTGCACCTCGATGAGCAGACGTCCGTCTGGACGTTCACGCACCACGTCGATTTGCCGACCGTCGACGGGGACTTCAAAGGTGTCGCCGTCTTCAGCCACCCATGTCTTCAATGCCGCATGCAGGGGGCCTTCGTTTTCGGTGGCGATGGCGTGCACACGTGACATCTATTTCGGATACCCAACCCGCTGTGGCGCTTGAAACGCATCCAAAGCCACGCCCCACGTCGACAACTGCTGCTCCAAAGCGGCCTGATCGTCGACCCGCACGTCGACAATGTCTTCGAGGAGGTCGTCGGTGAGGTCCCACTCCAGCCGGTCTTTGGCCACTTCGAAGCGCACCACGGCGTAGCGCTCGACGCTGCCGTCGACGAGCACGGGATGAATGCCGACGAAGCCAACGTGGGCGTCGCGGGTTGCCGACCAAGTCGCCGCCACCGGCTCGCCACGTTCGAGGCGACGGGCGGCGATGCGGGAGAACGTCGTCATCGACGGCCTCCCTTCGGTTGCTGGGTTTTGTCGAGGTCGCGCAGCCCTTTGGGCCGTGGCAGAAAGATGCGCACCTCACGGCGCCCGCCCAAGTCGAGCTGCAAGTGCGGCTGTGTGGCGTGCTTGTAGCAAGCCTCAGTCTGGTCGGCGGGATTCCAATAGTGCCCCTTGAGCACGTCGACAGGCGGGTCGCCGCGGCCTTCAAAGGCGTTGTCCCAGTGAAAGGTGCGGTCTTTGCCGACGAGGTCTTTGATGAGGCGCGGCCACATGGCGCCGGTGTCGACGAGGGTGATGCCGTGGTCTTGTTGCATCGCGCGCAAGATGGCCTCGGCCTCGTCGGGTGTGGCGACGTCGACGTGAAACTCGGTGACGTTGGGGTTCTTCAGCTGCTTCTGCAGGTGTTTGAACGCTTGCGCTGCTTTGGGGGTGAGCCCCGGCGCGTCGGTCGTCGACGGCGCATTCATGAAGTCGCGCACCGACATGTCCAACTCGTCGGCGAGGTCGAGCAGGTCGTTGACCCGCGGCGTGACCTCCCGCGCGTAGCGGTTGTTCATCTCTTGGGTGGCGCGTCCGTCGACGGCGCGGGGCATGGCGCCGACCTCTTGCGACAGAGCGCTGAGGTCTTTGAGTTCGCTGCGCACCTTGCCGTCGATGACGACGTCAAAAGCAGCATCGACCTCGGGACGACCCAGCTCTGCAAGAAGCTCTTTGGCCGACGCCAAATCGCGGATGCGCAACGACGAAGGTGGCTGCCCCAGCTCTGCCTCCATCACTTGCTGCAGGGTCTCGGGCGCCGCCTTGTGTTGGAGCATCACGCCAAAGACGTTGCTCGCCTGCGCCGACGCCGTCGACGACACCGGCGTGTTCGACGTCGACGACTGGGTGTATTGCGCGAAGGTTTTGCCGGCCGCTTCGTTGAGCGCTTGCGCCGCCTGCACCAACGCCGCTTGGATGTCAGCAGGCGACGCCGAGGGCACCTGCTGTGCGACGTCGGCGGCGAGGGTCTTGGCCTTGCCCTGCAGCAGCGCCACAGCATCTTGGGCGCCCTCGCCCACGGCCGACTTCTGCGCCCGCATCAGGGAGCGCGCCGCCGCTTGGTGCAATGCAGAAGACACAGCCATGCCGACTTGTAGCGCGCTGATGGCGGATTTGGCGGATTCAAATGCCTCATCCCCGTCGTCGCGGGCGCCCGCCGAGATCCGCCTTTACATTTGCTGATATCCAAGGGTCAGGGAGAGGGGCGTGTTGGCGCTCTCACATCCAAAGGGGACCCATGCGCACATCGTCTTTGTTGTCATCGCTTGCTCTGGCCTTTTCTGTGGGGGTGGCATTGCCGGCTCCGTCGGCCTCGGCGCAAGTGAACGTCGACGTCGCCGTCACCGTCGCGCCGCCGGTGTTGCGCGTCGAAAAGCGGCCCAAGCGTCCGGGCGCGGCGTTCATCTGGACGCCCGGCTACTGGTCGCACACCGGCAGCGGATACGCGTGGGTGGCGGGCGCCTGGGTGCAACCGCCGGCGGGCCACGGCCATTTTGTGGCGTCGCGCTGGGTGAAGGGCCCAAAAGGTTGGGTGTTTCACCCCGGCGGATGGGCCAAGGCCAAAGGCGGCAAAGTGTTGGTGGTGCGGCACCACCGTCATGGGTTGACGCCCAAGCAGCACCGCAAGAAGGCGCGGGCCCATGACCGTGCCTCAGACCGTCTCGACAAGCGCGCCGACCGCCTCGACAACCGGGCCGACCGCCTTGAAAACAAGGCCGACCGGCTCGACGCCAACGGACGTGGGCGTGCGGCCGACCGCGCCGAGGCCAAGGCCGACCGGCTGGAGCGCAAGTCAGACCGGGCCGAACGCAAGGCCGACCGCCACGACCGCAAGGCGAAAAAGAACCGCGGCAAAGCGCGGCGCAAGGGACGACGTCGCTGAGCGCTGGACACGTTGGCTTACGTGCGAAAACTGCCGAACGAAGGTTTGTTCGGCAGTTTTTGGATGTTTCTGACGTTGAAGAGCGTCCAACGAAGGTTCGTTCGGCACTTTTCGCACGCGAATCCACGTCCCAGCGGATGTCTCTTCCTGTTCGCATCGACCGAACGAAGGTTTGTTTGGCGCTTTTCGCACGCGATCCACCTCCGAGCAGGATGTCTCTTTCTGTTCGCATTCGATCGAACGAACCTTTGTTCGGCACTTTTCGCACCAAATCCTCGTCTCACTTTATCTTGCCAAACCAAACAATCCCATTCACAACATCCTGATTCACAAGTCTATGCCGACTGCCCACAATGTCTCCAGCAACCAAGGAGACCCCATGCCCTTACACCTGCGCCCGACGTTCGCCCCGCTCATCGCAGCCATGGCTCTTTGCTCCGCCGCCTCCGGCTGCGGGCTCTGGGTCCCCCACGCTCCCCCACCCACCTCCAATGAGCCCGACGTCGGTGAGCCCAACGTCAGTGAGCCCAACGTCGGTGAGCCCGACGTCCGTGAGCCCAATGTCGGTGAGCCCGACGTCAGTGAGCCCGACATCACCGTCCTCGAAGACCACCCCTTCGAGCACTGCACGCCCACTGCCCAATGGGAAACGCTGCACGATGCCTACGGTGTTTGGGATGGCTTCTTCGACGTCACGCCCAACGATCGACTCTTGCTGCGGGGCGATGGCATGTACACCTACTCGTCTGGCGCCATGCGCACCCAAGACGGCTCCATCCTCGACGGAGCCCGGGAGAACCTGCCCCACGACGTCGACGACGCATTTGCCACCTTCCTCACGAATCACGGTCACGAAATCAACGTGCGCAACCGAAACGACGGGACGAACGTCCTCGCTTGGGACGCCTCCCCCGGCAACGATTGGGCCACCTTTGAAGCAGCGGCGTTGTCGTCGAGCGCACAGGTCGGCGCCGTACAATGCAACCACAGCGAACGCACCCTCGTGGTGCGCGACCTCTACGACCCAGGGCTCGATTGGAGCGTGGTGCTCGACGTCAGCGACGACGACAGCTTGCGTTGTGGGTACTACGAACACCACGCCCGCGTTTTCATGTTGAACCAGGGGGCCGTCGTCACCGTCGACGCGCGAATCTTCTTTGTCACCTCCGATGGCATTGTGTCGGAGACGACGCTGACCTCCGACGACGAACCGTCTGACGAGTGGCCGATGGCCCAGTGGCCGCCCAACACCATCCTCGGTGCCGACGTTGACCACGTTGAAGACACGTTGGCCGTGACCACTGCCGATGGTGTGCTGCACCTGTTTTCCTTGCCAGCGCTCGACGTCGTCGACACCCTCGAAGGGCTCGACGCCAAGGTGGTGAACACCAACATCTACGCCACGCCCACCATGGTCAGCCCCGTGCGCTTTGCCCGCCACTCTTCGACGTTGGCGGTGGCTGGAGCCGAGCATGAAGTCTGGGTGCTCGACGCCCAAACACTGTCGCGCGTGGCCACCCTCGACGTCGACGCCGATGACCTCGAAGACCCCTTCGCCAGCTGGAACGACGTCGACACCGTCGTCTCGCTCGCCTGGGGACGCCAAGACGATGCGCTCTACATCTTTCAAGGCGCCACCGTCAGCCAACACGCCTGCGCCGCTCTCGACGACGAAGAAGGAACCCTGACGGCCTCCATCGGCATCGGCGAAGCGCGCGTCGCGCAACAAGTGCCCGTGCACGCCAGCCACCAGGGCGGCACCGATGTCGTGGTGTACTCCTTCTACGTCGACGGTGACCCCCAATGGGGAGGTGGACTGCACCCCGACACCCACCTGTACTTTGGCGAGCCCGGTGTCCACTTGGTCGAGGTCGTCGTCGACGACGGCGTCCGCGTGGGGCATGCGGCGACGACGGTGGAGGTTTTGCCAGCGAACTGAAACACTTCACGCATGACGAGCTGCATTCGGCTGTTGTGCTTTTGCGCCGTCGCCTGCTGGGCGACGGCGTGTTCGTTGTCGTCGACGTCCCCCCCTCCGAGCCCAGCAACGGCCGCCCCTGCGGACGCAGGTGTCACCTCCCTCACCGACGGCTTGCCGGCGTGCGCCCCAGATGCCTTGTCGTCGGTGGCGGCATCGGCGGCGACGTCGACACCCGCCGCGTTTGTTCGCCTCGACGACACCGAACGGCAGGCCTACGTCGATGCCCTGCGTCAGCTACTGCGCGCGTCGACAACCGATGTTCAGGACGCCCTCACCAGCTTTGCCGATCACGGCGTCGCCCCCTGTGTCGACGACACGGTGCTGCTGCTGCCCTCGCCGTCCCCTGCTTTGCCCTGGGTGATGTTGCGTCTCGACGAGGCGCGCCCGCTCCAGGTGCACGTGCCGCACCCCCGGCATGAGCGCCACACCGCGGCTGAGGGCGTCGCGCTCTTCATGCAGTTGCAGGCGCGCGCTGTGCTGCTGAGCAACCGCCACCGCTGTGACAGCGACGTGCCCTCGGGGTGTGATGGCTCCACCGGCGTATGCGGCCCCACCGCCCCCTATTCAGAGTCTGACCCAGCCCATGTGGTCGACGACGTCTTTCACGACGTGCACATGGTGTTGGCCGACGCGTTTGCCGATGACGTCGTCGTTTCGCTGCATGGCATGTCGAGTGCGGGGATCAGCTTGTCGAATGGCACCACGGCAAGCGTTGTTGACGACGATGCCCTCGTCGCCCGCCTCGCCCGCGCCTTCGACACGCGCTACACCGACGTCACGGTGTGCAACGCACTGCCGGCCGACGACGTCCCTCTGGTGGAACGGCTGTGTGGCACCACCAACGCGCAAGGCCGGCACCTCAACGGCAGCGCCGACGCGTGCACCTTGCCCGCGTCGACATCGACGGGCCGGTTTCTTCACTTGGAGCAAAGCCTCGAGGTGCGTGACGACGTCGACGGCGTCATCGCCGCGTTTGATGAAGTCTTGCCCCGGTGAAGCCGCCCGGAGTCACCCTCCCAGGGCGTAGTCGACGTCGAAGTCTTCATACGGCCGAAACGGCTTGCCGGTGTCGTTCTTCGCTTCGTAGACGGCGAGCTCGACGTCGGTGAAGGCGTTGGCCGACCCTTCTGGGATGCGCTGTTGAATCCACAACAAGATGGCGTGTTGTGCTGCGCGCCCGGTGTGTTCGTCGTTGCAGCTGGAGTAGCGCTCGAAGATGGCGTCTTTCTTTTGCCGTTCGCTCAAGCCGGCGTCGGCCCAGATGACGTCGAGGGTGCGGCGCAACTCGACGATGGCTTTGTCGAGATGTTCTTTCTGCCAAGACTGCCGCAGCTCCTCGCAAATGGGGGCGACGTCGTCGAGGAAGCGCCGTTTGGCAGCAGCGTAGGGGTCGATGCCGGCGAGGCGCATGATGGCGTCGGTGGCGTCGAAGGTGCCGCCCGTGAGATCGGCCGACGGAATCCCCAGCTCCTCATAGATCGAAATGGGTTTGGCGTATTCTGCCGAGAAGAGGTTCTCGTCGAAGGTGACGGTGCCGTCGGGGCGAATCTTCGCCTTCCACTCCGCACGCTCGTAGACGAAGCCGCCATCGTCGGTGGGCACCAGATCGTCTTTGGGCCGCTCTTTGGGCGGCCGCACCTCTTTGTCGCGAAAGGTGATGCCGCCTTGGGCCCCGCGCGAGAGCCCCGCCGTCTTCACAGGCGGCGCCACCGGGCCGGGTTTCCCGGTTTTCTCGTCGACGTAACGGTATCCGCCACGCCCTGTCTCTTGCAGCACCCGCTTGCCCACCAGCCCGGCCTCTGGGTCGGCCTCGACGCGGGCGATGCGGCGGACGTTGTCTTCGGTTTGCTGGATCACCCGCTCGCGATCCGACACATGCGGCGGCGCCTGCAGCGCGTCGTCGGACATGCCGAGCGGATCGTCAGGCAACACCTTCGACAACAGGCTGGTGCGCGTCGGTTTCTTGCGCAACAAGCCCAGCACGTCGCCATCGCCCACGCCTTCGTCGTCGCCCTCACCGGCGTTCAACACGACGCGCCCTTCGGATGTCGGCGTCGTCGCGGGCGCAGCGGTGGGGGGCTTTTGTGCAGGGGCCTCTTCGTCGTCGACAATCGCGTCGTCTGGCGGTGCCGACCTTCGTGTCGCTGGCGGTGGAGGAGGCGCTGAGACCACCGCTGGGGGCGGCGTCAACGTCGCTGGTGGGTCGTCCGCGACAGGTGGCGGGGCTGGCGCAACTGCTGGCGGCGATGGAGCAGAAGGGGGAGGCGCCGGCGCGAACTGCACCACCTCGATGGGCGTTGGTGGCGGCGACACGGCGGGCGGCACATGGGTCTGCGCCACTCCTGCCAAAAGCCACAAGCCCACGGCGTGCAGCCCCACCGCCAGCAACAACACGCCGGCACGTCGACGCCAGGCGTCTGGCCGCTGCCAGCGCGAGGTGACGTCGAGGTCGCCGTTGTGTGTGCCTTTGGGGGCGGGATCCATCGCGGTCCTCCACTCGCGAGCATATCAACTCAGGCGGGCATCAGCGCCAAAACCGCTTCGGCAAGCGCTCGTCGGCCTTCGAGGCCGTCTCACGGGCGGGCACGACGTGAACCCTGCATCCCCGCCGGGTATTCTGGGGCATGCGTCCGTTTCAAATCTGTTTCCGTTTTGTGTCTGGCTTGTGGCTTGTGACTTCTTTGCTGGGGTGCCCCGCAGAAGGGGTCGACACGCCCACTCCCGATCCGTCTGCCACCGCTGAGCCAGAGGTGGAAGAAGTCGTCGACGAAGACGCCGTGCTCTTCAGCCGAGACGAGTTGCACCACGTTGACGTCGTCATCGACCCCTTCGACTGGGCCGAACTGCGGCAGCAGACCCGCTCGTGGCTCGACATCTTCGTCGGCGAAGACTGTCTCGACCGCCCCTTCACCAAGCCCTTCACGTGGTTTGTGGCCGACGAGGTCACCGTCGACGGGGCCGCCCTCAGCGACGTCGGCATCCGCAAAAAGGGCTTCTTCGGTTCGCTCAACGACGACAAGCCCAGCCTCAAGCTTCGCTTCGATCGCGAGGTCGACGAGCAGCGTCTGTTGGGACGCAAGCGGCTGACGTTGAACAACGCCGTGCAAGACCCAGCCGTCATCCGCCAGTGCTTGGCCTACGACCTGTTCGCCGACGCAGGTGTGCCCGCACCTCGTTGCGCATTTGCCACCGTCGACGTCAACGGCACGCCCAAAGGGGTGTACGTGGTGCTTGAAGACATTCGCAAACCCTTCCTCCGCCGCCACTTTAGCGACGACGAAGGCGTGTTGCTCGAAGGCACCATCTCCGATTTTCGCGACGGGTGGACCACCAACTTCGAGCGCAAGACCAACGACAACGAGCCCACCGACCTCGTCGACCGCTTCATTGACGTTCTCGACGAAGAAGACGACGACGTCTTTCTGCAGCGCTTGGACACCCTCCTCGACCTCGACACCTTCATGACCTTCTGGGCCATGGAAGTGCTCATTGAGCACTGGGACGGTTACGCCGGCAACACCAACAATTTCTTTCTGTACGAAGACCCCACGACGTCGAAAACCCACTTTCTCCCCTGGGGCACAGACGGCACGTTTGGTGAGGGCGAGGCCTACACGCGGCCCAACGTCTTCGCCGAAGGGCGCCTCGTGCATCGGTTGCTGGGCATCTCGACGACGCGCACGGCCTACCACGAACGTTTGCGTGAATTGCGCGATGCCCTGTGGGACGCCGACGCCCTCGTCGAGCGCATCGACGCCATGGCCGACTTGATCGCGCCTGGCATGCCGTCTGCGCGCGTGGCCGAATGGCACGAGCACGTCGACCGTCTGCGCACCGCGGTGCGCAGCCGCGCCATGAGCCTCAACAACGAGCTCCCATTGCCGGGCGACGAATTGCGCCCGCCGTTTTGCATGGTGCCCACCGGCGAGGTCAACGGGTCGGCGTCGTCGACGTGGAGCAGCCAAAACCCCGGTGCGTTCACGGCCACGTTCGACGGCACCGACGCGCCGTACGACGGCACGCCCCTCGACGGGCAGACATGGGCGGGCATCGGCGAACAAGGCGAGCGTTTTGTGTACATGAGCCATCCGGTCGGCAACGACGACGCGGTGTGGCTGTATCTCGCGCTTCCGCCGGAGTTCACCGAGCAGAGCGTGGAGTTTGTGCTCGGCGAGGACGCCGCCTTGTATTGGGGCGACTCCCGGGTGCGCGAAGACCCCATGGGGTTCACCGTCGACGGCACCGTCGGCGTCGAGGCGGGCGAACGGTCTTTCGGGCAAGAGGTCAACGTGACCTTCGAAGGCGACCTCGTGCAGTGGTAGCTGCGTCGACTATGGGACGAGGCCCAACTCCGAGAGGGCTGCGCACCGTCCTCCGCGCACCGCCGTCGTCGACGCCTTCGTCGGCAGGCGCAAGCGCATCACATGCGGGGACGACGACGAGAACGCAGGCCATTCGGGCTGCGTCTGTGGCGCCCCGTGGTGGGCGAAGCTTGTCCAGGCTTGGCGCATGAAGGTGTGCAGCGCCTGATCGTCGTCGTCGGGTGCGATGCGCATGCTGTCGAAGGTGCCGAAGACAAACGGCAGCTCGACGGCGTGGGCAGGGCCGATGAGGTCGAGCGACGTCGGCGTGTGGGTGAAGTGATAGCTGAACACCGGCATGTGGGCGCTCGCCGCTTGCGTGGTCTTCATCGTCGGGCAAATGAACACCACTTCGCTCATGAACGCCACCCACGCATCCTTCGGCGACGGAAAGCTTTTCTCGTCGTACAGCTGCATGAGCTTCGCCCGGTGGGCATCGTCGACGACGTAGGCCTTCAAATGACTGTCGAGTTGGTCGCGGCTCCACACGATGTCGGCGCTGGTGAACAACTTGCCCTCGTCGCGGTTGGTGCCCAAGAGCAGCGGCTTGTTGACGTCGCCGCGGGCCAGCCGCAGGTGGGGCTGCTCGGGGAGCACCTGGCCATCGACGACGGGCGACAGTCCGTTCAGCTTGCTGAGGTCGCCCGAGACCACGTCGCGAAACGACAGCAAACCAAGGGTGTCGTCGACGTCTTTCTTTTGCAGGCATCGCTTGGGCGCGTCGTCGGGGTCGCATCCCAGCTCACGGATGAGCCGTTGGGCGATGTCGCGCGGTGGCGTCTGCCCGAGGAGGCCTTTGCCGTCGGGGCGGGCGTCGCCCAACATGCACAACCCCGACTGCAAGATGGCCTTGTGAAACAGCGGGTCGGCGTCGGGCACGCCCAACAAAGCGCACACGCTGATGGCGCCCGCCGACTCACCGAAGAGGGTGACGTTCGCAGGGTCGCCACCAAAGGCTGCGATGTTGTCTTGCACCCACTGCAGCGCCAGCAGTTGGTCTTGCAGGCCGAGGTTGGCCTGGATGCCATTTGTCGACGACGGCAGGGCCAAATATCCCAGGGCGCCGAGGCGGTAGTTGAGGCTGACAGCGACGACGTCGCCCTCCCGCGCCAGCTCGGCCATGTCGTAGGTGGGCCAGCTGCTGCCGCCGACGATGAAGCCGCCGCCATAGATGAACACCATCACCGGACGCTTCTTCGCCGGTGCATTGTCGACGTCGTCATGGGCCCAGACGTTCAGCGACAGGCAGTCTTCGCTGAAGACGTTGGCCTCGTCGCCGAGGGCCCAGCCGAGCCCGGCCAAGTCTTGCGGGCAAGACGGGCCGAAGCGACTGGCGTCGAGGGGTTCGTGCCAAGGGCCGCTGGCCACGGCGGGCTCCAGCCGCTGCTCGCCGATGGGGGCTTCGGCGTAGGGAATGCCCTTGAACACCCGCAACCCGTCGTCGACGACGCCACGCACCACGCCCACCGAGAGACGAACGTCGGTGCGTCCATCAGCGGGGACCGTTTTTGTCGTCGACAGCGGAGTCGACGGCGGATGCGTGCACGCCGACGTCGCCATCCACAAGAGGGCGACAGCTTTCCAACACGTCAAACGCTGCAAAAGGGGCTCCGACGTCGACGTCACTCTTGGCACAGGCCGACGCCTTCGCCGAGGTTCAAGCACAAGCCGCCGTTGCAGCAGCCACCCGATGCGGGCTGGCACACCTCGCCGGGTGGAACACAGCTGCCTTCACGACACACACCCATGCCCTCGGTGCTGGCGGTGCAGTAGCCATCGCAGCATTCGTCACCGAGGAGGCAGGCTTCGCCAGCTGGGATGCACATGCCCTGTCCCGCATCTTCGTCGGGTGGCACATAGACGCCCGCGTCGGGGTCGACCTCGACGAAGTTTTGCGCCCACTGGGCCATGTGATTCGAGGTGGTGAGGTCTTGAAACGGCAAGGCGAACGCCTTGAACGAACCGTCTTGGCCGTTGGCCACCGCGGCCGGGTCGACGCCGACCATCCACAGCAGCTGCTTGCCGCCAGGGTCGCGCAAGCCATAGCGACGACGTGAGGAGAAGGTCATCCACATCACGCGTCCTTCAGGACTGCCGTCGTCGTCGAAGGCCAAGGCGTCGGTGAACGGCGCCCACCGAGGATAGGTGTTGGCGAGATCGTTGTCGTCGTCGAGAACGCCGGAGGCGTTGGCGTTGGCCAACTCGGTGCGCACGCTGCCGTCGTTGGACAGGGCGTACATGCGGGCCACGTTGTCGGCGTCGGCGTCGCAGCCGTCGTTGTAGGTGTCGTTGCCGCTGCACACGCTCTCGTTGAACACGATGAAGCTCCCGTCGGGGGCGTACACCGGCGTGTAGTGGTTCTTGCCGTCTTCGGGCGCGATGAGCACGTGGGGCCCGGTCCAGGCGCCGTCGACCTTCTCGATGTAGCTCAGCCCACCCCGGCCAGGGCGTTGGGAGGAGTAGTGGTGGGTGACAACGGTGAACACGATGCGGTCGTCGGTGGGGCTCCAATGGGGATGGCTGACCTCGCTGCCGACGTCGATCTCCTCAAGGAGGCTGCCGTCGTTGCCATCGCGGATGCGCACGTGGGTGTCGGCGGGGTTGTCGTCGCCGTAGATGGCGGCGAACTGCGTCGACGTCGGGTTCCACGCTTGAAACTGCTCGCGAATGCCGTCGCCGGCGTTCACCAACACCCCTTGGGTGCGGACGTCGAGGAGGGTCATCTGCCCTTGCCATTGGCCGCCTTGCGACAGGCTCATGCGAAAGCCGTCGGGCGACAACGCATGGCATCCGTAGCAGGGGCCTTGGGTGCCGTCGCCCTCGGGCCAGAACTGCTCGGGTTCGCCGTCGAGGCTGCCGAAGTCGACGCGCATGATGGCCCGGCGGGTGGTCGTCCAGTAGTACATGGCCCCTTCGACGTCGACGGCGGCGAGTTGCAGTGAGATGGAGCTGGAGGTGCCTTTGCGGCTGCCGTCCTCGTCGAGGGCGGTGACTTCGAGTTGCAGCTGGCCGCCGCGTGCGGTGTTCGCCAACATCGCCCACACCTCGTCGGTGGGGGTGTAGATGCACCCGCCGTTGTGGCGGTCGCATCCCGTGAACACCCGGGCTTCGAAGAGGTCGGTGAAGAAGCGCACCATGTACAGCTCGGTGTCGCGCCGCTGAAAGTGCACCTCGACAGCGCCGAGGTTGGGGGGCAGCAACACGCCGTCGTTCGGGTAGTACAGCTCGGGGGCGAAGTCGGCCTCGACGGGCGCGTTTTGCAGCAGCTCGTCGAGTGGCTCGCCGTTGGGCCCCGTGGGGTCGGTGCCCTCGTCGACAAACTGCGCATTCTGCCGCAATGTCAGCGTCGCCTCTGCCGTCAGGGCGTCGGCCGCTGCCACCAATGTGGTGACGCCCGCGGCCCCCGACGGCGTCAACACCCCTGCCGTGGCCGCCCCCAGCCTTGTGTTGTGCAAGGTGTAGGTGGCGCGATCCGTCAAATCCAACGTCGCGCCCGTCGACAACGTGCCCGTCACGGTGAACGTCAGCTCTTGCGGCGGATCTTCGAGCACCACATCGACGACGTCGGGCGTGATGGAGAGCGACACCAACCCCGGGACCTCGACCACGCCGCCGTCGGCACCAGAAGATCCACCGTCGCCCAGCACCAAGCCGCCCCCATCGTCGACGGTGCCCACCTGGCCGCCATCTTCGCCGACCGGGGTGCCGCAGTCGCAGTTCGCCAATGCCAACAGGGCCAACGACGCCCACAGCGAGCGCCGCAAACCAGCGTGGGAAGAGAAGATGCGCATGACGTCCTCCTGCGAGAGCAGATGCTCCATTGTGACGCGTTCGTCGGCATCAGGCATCCGTCAAGAAGGTGAATTCTGCTCCGATTTCGCTGTAGAAGAGGTGGGCGTCTGCCGATGTTGGATTTCGTCGACCTTGAATGACGCTGCAGGAGATCGAATGAGCATGACGTTTTGGCGCTTTCGCACCCCACTGCTTCCCGTCGTGGCTGGCGTGGTGTCTGCCGCTGCGCTGACGTTCGTCGTGGGGTGTGGCAGCAGCACGCCCGCACAAAAAACAGATCCCGCCCCGACGGCGACCCCCACGCCATCGCCCGCGGCGCCGCCGCCGGAGGAAAAGGCCCCCGAGCCGAAGGTGAAGAATGTGCGTTTGCTGCTCACCACCGACGAACACGGCTGGATGGAGCCGCTGGTGGATCGCGACAACGGCATCGCCCGCGGCGGGCTGCAAGAAGCCCTGGCACAGTTCAAAACCACCGAAGACCTCGACAAAGAAGACGTGTTGCTGCTCAGCGCGGGCGACATGTGGACGGGCCCCTTCGAAGCCACCATCCTCGAGGGCGCGCCCATGGTGCAGGCCTTCAACGAGATGGGCTACATCGCCGCCGCCGTTGGCAACCACGAATACGACTTCGGCACCGAAGTGCTCGCCAAGCGCCAAGGCGAGGCGAAGTTCCCCTTCTTGGCCGCCAACCTCGTCGAGACCGCCAGCGGCGCCCCCCCTCCATGGGTCACCGGCAGCCTGGTGCACGACGCCGGCGACCTCAAAGTGGGCATCATCGGCCTCACCAACGTCGACGCCCCCACCAACACCGACCCCCGCAACATTGTCGGCTTGCAGTTCACCCCTTACGCCGACGCCCTCAAGGCCGAAGTGCCCAAAGTCAAAGCCGCGGGCGCCGAGCTCGTGGTGGTGCTGATGCACGACGGTTTGCGCGCGGCCCGCTCGTTGCTGCCCACCCTCCGCAGCCTCGGCGTGCACGTCGTCGCCGCAGGCCACGCCCACAATCCAGGCATGTTTGTCGACGACAACGGCACCCCCGGCATCGAAGACGACATCGTGGTGTGCAACAGCGGCGCTTATTTGCGCAGCTACTGCCGCATCAACGTCTCTGTCAAAGGCGGCGTGCTGCACACGGCCCAAGCTTCGGTGATGCCGGTGGAGCGCCCGGCAGATGCCGCCCCTGTCACCGACAACGCCGCACTGCAGAGCATCATCGCCGACGCGCACAAAAAATCAGACGCCATCGGCGCTGAGGTGTTGGGGTCGGCCGAGGTCGCGGTGCGCCGCAAAGACGGCGCCCTCGGCCAGTTCATCGTCGACACCTGGCGCGAAGCGCTGCCCTACGCCGACATCGCCATCACCAACGACGGCGGCGTGCGCCAAGACCTCCCCAAGGGCAAGTTGCGCCTGCGGGATGTGCGCTCGGTGCTGCCGTTCAACAACTACCTCCTCGTCGTCGAGCTGACGTTTGAGCAGCTGAAGGCGACGCTGGAGAACCCCCAAGCGGTGGTGTCGGGCATGTCGTTCACCTACCGCATGCGCAAAGACGGCACGCGTCGCATCGAGGGTCTGCTGGGCCCCGACGGACGCGCCCTCGACCGCAACAAGCGCTTCAAAGTCATCATCAACGACTTCATGTACCGCGGCGGCGACCACTTCAGCTTTCGCGACTACGACCCCGAGCCCGAAGAGACGGCCACCGACTGGCGTGAACCTGTGCTGCGCCACCTGCGGGCGCTGAAAGCGCAAAACAAGAAGCTCAAGGTCGTCGCCGACGAACGGGCCAAACTCGTGGAGTGACGACGTCATCACCGCAGTGCATCTCGCCCAGGCATTGGCCTGGGCGTTTTTGTTGGCGGCGCCTCAGGCCCTGGTGGGCGTCTCGCGCAGGGCCCGCCCACGCACTTGTTCGACGAGGGCGCGAAAGGCCTCGTCGCTGCGCATGAGCTCCATGCCCTGGGCCACCAGCCGGGAGACTTGGGCTTTGTCGCGGTGCAGAAACAACGCCACCTCCGTCACCGAACGGCCGGCTTCGCGCACGGCGCACGTCGCCAACAGACGGCGGGCGAGCACGAGGGTTTGCAGCCGGCTGGGGCTTTTGACGTCGTCGTTCGACACGTTGAGCAACAAACACACGCGCCGCGACAAGGTGGCCAATGCCGGACGACGGCGGCCTTTCCACACCACGCCGGCCTCGGCCAAGACGCTCTCGACGTAGGCACGGTCGCCGGCGACGCCGGGGTAGAGCTCGTCGAGCGGAAAGCGGTCGGCGTCGAGCGCGCCCTTTTCGACAAAGCGGGCGAAGGCGCGTTGGGCGCTGGGGAGGGTGTCGCCGAATTGCGACAGGGTGTGCCAGGCGTCGACGACGTCGCCCCACTCGCTGCCCGACGACACGAATGCCTGGTGCGATGACCATGGGTAGCGCTCGGCGCGGCGCACCAGTTGACGACGCACCGGCCAAAGGTGCATCCACCGCACCACCTCACCGACGCCATCGGGGCTCACCAGCACAGAGGCAAAGCGGCCGTCGAAGAGGTGTCCTCGTCGAGTGGAGCGAGCGTTGCGCCAGCGGCTGTGGCTGGTGTGCACACGCTGCATGGCCTGGGCGAGTGCCAGGCGGGTGGGCTCGATGAGCAACCGCAGTTCGGTCGGCAGCAGGCAATAGCCGTGCACGCGAAAGAGTTGTTCGCGCACCATGTCGCGCAGTTGTTCGAGGTAGTGCTCGAAATCGTCGTCGCTGGCAAAGAGTTCGGCACCGTCGTTGCCGCGGGCGGTGACGAGGTGGGCGTGTCCGATCAGGCTGATGCGTCGCGCGCGCGGCATGGCTGGATTGTCGTCTGGGCCGCCGTGCAAAAGCAACTGGCGTCGGCCGCGTGCGTCACGACGTCGACGACGCTTGCTCGTGGGCGTCGCGCACCTGCTGCCGCACCGGCAGCGCCCAGAAGCGGTCTTGCCAGGCGTCTGGCAAGGCGTCGGCGCGGCTGGTCAACGTCTGCAAGGTGTCGTCGAGGACGGCTTGCGCTTCGTCGGCATCCCCCAACGCCAACAACACTTGGGCGTGGGTCAACAGCACTTGCTCCGTGGGCAACGACGTCGACGCGCGGTCAGACACCAACTCCGCAGCCCGCTGTGAAAACGGCAAGGCAGAGCTGGCGTCGCCGGTTTCGAGCAACACCTCGCCCAGCAAAGCCATGCCCATCATCTGCCCGGAGGCATAGCCGTGGCGTTCGCCGAGCGCCGCCGCCTCTCGCGCCCGTTCGCCCGCCGTCTTCAACAGCCGATCGCGCGCCTGTGACGACGACGCCTTGTGCGCGCGCAGCCATTTGGCCCGGCCCGACAACAGCGCCGCCTCCATGGTGGCGAAGGGGTCTTCTGCGGCTTCAACCCGTCGACGTAGGGCGTTCACCAGACGTTCGGCGTGCTCTTCGTCTTCTTGCTGCAACGCAGCCCGGGCCGCCAACACCGTCGCCGTGCGCTCCAGTCGGCGCAAGTGCAGCGCCTGCGCCAACTGCCGCGCGTCTTGCGCATGGGCCGCCGCCTCGACGGCGTCGCCGAGCAACAGCCGCACCTGCCCGAGGTTGCAGAGGGTGCGCGCGCGCCCCGCTTCATCGCCCAGCCGGTGCTGGTGGGCCATGGCTTTTTGCAGCACCTGCACCGCGGTGTGCCACCGCCCGGTGCGCACGAACACGTCGCCCATGGCGTCGAGGCAGGCAGCCGCCGCGCCCTCGTCAAACACAGCCAGTCGGTGTTCGTACGCCGTCAGAAGATGCTCCAATGCGTCGACGGGAGCGCCCGCCTCCAGCCACAACAGGCCGATCTGATGCTCCACGATGCCGAGCGAACGGCGGTCGTCGTCGTCGAGCAAGGCGCGCGCGGCGTGCAAGACGTTGATGGCCGCTTGCCACTCTCGGCGTTCGAAGCGACACAACGCCAACAGACGGAGGGTCTGCGCCCGACCGCGTCGGTCGTCGGCTGCGCGAAACGCGGCCAAGCTTTCAATGCAGCAATCGACGGCCTCTTCGTAGTGGCCACGAAAGGCAAAAAACCGCGCCTGGCGTTGACGCGCCAGACCGATGGCGGGCGGCGTGTTGAGCTGGTCGGCCTGCTGCTGCATCTCGTCGAGAGCGAGTCGTTGCGCGCCCAACGAGAACTGCGCTTCGTGAATGCGCTCCAACTCTCGCGTGAAATGAAACTGTTGTTCGACGTCGTCACCGCACAAGTCGAGCCCGCGCTGCAACAGCTTCATGGCGCCAGCGGCGTGCTCCAAGCGTCGCGCCCGTCGGGCCGCGACGAGGTACATGTCGGCGGCGTCTTGTTGCGCTCCAGCATGGTCGTGGTGCACAGCCAACTTGGCCGACAACGCAGCAATGCCGTCGGGCACCAAGGTCAAAAAGGCCTGTGCCACGTGGCCATGAATGGCGGCCGCGTCGGGGTGCCCGTCGAGGTCTTGCAAGGCCACCACCCGCACCAACGGATGTTCAAACACAATGAGTTCGTCGGTGTCACCGCTCGACGGAAACGCCGGCGCCCCAGGCTTCGCCGTCGACCGCGCCAAAAACCCGGTTTGCATCAGCACGGCCACGGCTTGTTTGGCGTCGGCGGCGGCCATCTGCGCGTGCACGGCGACCACCTCGACCGACGCTGGCGTGATGACCTTGCCAAGCGCCGCGCAGATGCGCAGCACCTGCCGCTCGGTGGGCGGCAGCAACTCCAGACGGGCTTCGATGACACGCTGGGCACGCCCGCCGATGGAGCGGGCCTTGAGGTCAGAGAACTGCCAGCGTCCGTCACGTTGCACCAGGTGGCCCGACTCCACCGCCAGACGCATGGTGTGCAGCAGCGACAGCGGCGATCCGCCTGCTCGACGACACAACGCCTTCAGCTCCGGCAGTGCATCGGGGGATTCGTCGATGACGGCGGCGGCGATGGCCAAGCTGGTGTCTTTGTCGAGCGGCGACAGCTCCAGCCGGTGTTCGGCAAAGCTCGCCAGGAGCGTCTTCGACAGGCGCACCTTGGTGGCCGACATCCAGATGCAACGCAGTTTGTCTTTGAGGTGGCGGGCCAAGAACACCAAGAACTCACGGGTGGCTCCGTCGATGGCTTCGGCGGAGGTGACGACGAGAACGACGCGATCGCGGCCGCCGCGCTGCAGCATGGCCTTGACCACCAAGTACAACGCACGCCGCATCGACAGGTGCAGCAGACGCGTGCTGAAGGACGCGATCTCGTCGTCGATGGGCACATCCAATGCTTCGTCTTGGGCGCCCAGCAGGTAGGCCAACAACGGGCCCAGCCGCAGCAGCTCTTTGCCCTCGTCGACGTCGAGCGCGCCCGCCAAGCCCACCAACAGACGACGCAGCTTGGTCCACGAGCCCTCTTCACCCGATGCGGCCCGCGCCAGCGCCCGCACCATCGACCGAATCGCCGACAACGGCGTGTGGCCGGTGTCGTCGGTGGCGCCCCACAGCACAGGCGCCGTCTCGTCGTCGAATCCGGCCTCGGCCAGGGCGCGGCGCAACAGCGTCGACTTGCCCAGCCCCAAAGGGCCGTGCAGCAACAGCAGCGGGCTCTGCGCGCCGTCGTCGTCGTCAGGCACGTCGTCGCGCAAGAACGACACCACCTGTTGCACCTCGTCGGCGCGGTCCAACATGGGAGGGCGCTGCAACAGCGCCGACAACTCCCAGCGGTCATGGCGAAAAGGGGCTTTGGGATCGATGCAGCCTCGAGCGCCGGGCACCTCGGCCACCGACGCCCCCAAGGCCACCATGCAGTCGGCGTCGACGGCCACCAATCCTTCACGCTGGGCGGCGCGACGCGCACGAATGACGGCGTCGACGACCACAGCGTCGACGTCGCCCCGATCGGATGTGCACGTCACCATGGCCGCCAGCACGGCGTCTCCGTCGACGGGCTCGAACAGCTGCGCACACAGGCGCAACAGCCGCGTGGCCGCATCGCCGGCATCCCCCGACGCCACGAGCACCACGCAGTCGGGCATCGATGGCAGCTGGCGCGCGCCAGCCGTCATCAGCAGGGGCCGCAAGGCTTGCTGCAGGGCCATGGCCACGTCGACGTGGAGCGCCTGCAACAGCAGCAGAATCTGCGGCACCACCTCGGGCGCGGCAGATGCCGTGGGCGCCGTTTCGACCGACTCATCGAGCACGGCGTGCATCACGTCAGACGCTGGCGCCAACGACCACGGACGGGTCTCCTCGGTCTCGAACGGTGAAGGCTCGTCGACATCAACGTCAACGTCGACATCGAGGTCGTCGGCGAAAGGCGATGGCGCATCCAACGGAGGCGGAGCATTCGCTTGCGGCGTCAGCACCTGCCGCAAATGCCGAAACGCTTCGGTGAGGGGGTCGGGGACATCCGAGCCCATCACCAACAACGACACGATGGTGCGCTGCAAGGCGTCGATGAGTTCGGTCAGTCCGGCCGCGTCGTTGCGTTGCAATTCGTCGACGACAGACGGGTGCAAACGGGCGTGGGTGAGATGGGCCACCAACACCTTCCAGCAGCCGGCCAAGACGTGGGCCACGTCGTCGACGGGTCTCGACGTGCCCGCGTCGGCATCCACGCCCAACGCGTCTTCGGCCGCCTGCAGCAGGCGCCGTTCGTGTTGCAGGAGCTGGGTGACCCAATCCACGGCTCGACCCTACGCCCCTCATGGCGATGCCGCCAAGCCGGCTGGCGTTCGCCGCCAACCAGCGACAAACCGCGTGCGCACCAGGTGGGTTCAGGTGTGTTCTGTGGTGCATCTGTCGTCGACAACAGACTATGGTCGCCCCATGTGGGCACCGACCCCGACACCACCGGCCCCAGGCCGCCTCGCCCCCGCCGCACGGCGTTGCCCCAGATGGCAGCGACGGCTGTGCTGTGCGGTGTCTTGGGCGCTGCTCGTCGTCGTCACCGCCTGCGGCGCGGGCGAGCGGGATGCCTTTGCGCCCGTCCGCACCGCGCCTGACGACGTGCTGCGGTTCAACGCCTATGACGAGCCCTCTGTGCTCGACCCTGCCTTGGTCAACGGCATCGCCGACGAGCGCGTGGTGCAGCAGTTGTTTGAAGGCCTGGTCACCCTCCACCCCGACACCCTCGCGCCCCAGCCGGGCATGGCGGCGTCGTGGACGTCGTCGTCCGATCAGCTGACCTACACCTTTCGCCTGCGCGACGACGCCCATTGGTCAGACGGACGACCGGTGCGCGCCCACGACTTTGTCGCCGGCATGGAACGGGCGCTGCGGCCGTCGACGCAAGCCCGCCACGCCGAGCGGCTGTATGTGCTGCAAAACGCCGAGGCCTACCACCACGGGCAGGTGGCCCGCATCGTCGGGCGCCACGTCCGCCCTCGCCGTCCTCCGTTTGTCATCGAACACGAAGACCTCACCCGCAGCTCCACGTTGGCGTCGCTGGCGACGTTTGCCGAATCGGCGGTGGTCGACCTCCTCGACAGCAACTTGCGCCGCAGCAAAGGGGGCCCGCTGCCCATGCGCGCTGAGGCCCAAGACGACGCCCCCATCGTCGCCACATTGCTGCCGCACCACGACGCATTGGTGCTGGGCAAGACCCATGCGCCCCGTCGCCTGGGCGACCGCAAGGGATGGGTGCAGCTGCGCCTGCCAGGCGGAGGCCAAGCCGGCTGGGTCCCTGAAGCACAGCTGTTGCCCGTCTTTCCCGAGTTGAACCTGCGTCGTGTCGAGGGCGAACGCCGCTTTGGCTCTCGAGCGCCGCTGCGCTCGGCCCCTGAAGACGCTGCCGCCCCCGTGGTGTGGCTCGACGACAACAGCGAGGTCGAGGTGCTCGAGCGCGTGGGCGAGTGGGTCTTGGTGCAAGAGCGCATCGACGGACGCGCCGGCTACATCCGCACCGAATACACCGACAATGAATACGGCGACCGCCACTGGTTGTTGGTGCGCACCCAGCTGCCGCCCGGCATCGGTGGCGACGGCCGGCCCATGAACGCCTCCATCGGCTGGCTGCCCGCGCGGGAGCTGTTTCGCAGCGCCGACCTCGTCGGGGTGCGCGCCGTCGACGACAAAACCCTGCGTTTGCAGCTTGAACGCCCGGCCCCCACCGTCCTCACCGACCTGGCCGCTCCCCCCTTCTTCCCGGTTCCCGAGCGTGCCCTCCGTCGCCACGGCGACAGCTGGACACGCCTCGACAATTTCGTGTCCAACGGCCCCTTCGTCCTGCACGACCGCATCCCCGGCGACAGCATGGTGTTGCGCAAGAATCCGCGACACCCCGACCACGACCGCATCTCTTTGCGCGAGGTGCAGCTGTTGTTCGTCGTCGACGAGCACACCGCGCTCGATCTCTTTCGCACCGGCGCCGTCGACGCCCTCGCCGCTGGCCACCTCCCCATCGAGGTCCTCTCCCGCGTGCAACAGAGCGCGTCGTTCCGCAGCACCTCGTTGCGCGGCACCTACGCCATGCGCCTCAACACGCAGAAGCCTCCGTTGGACGACCAGCGGGTGCGCCAGGCCTTTGCCCTCGCCGTCGACAAACAGGCGCTGGCGGCAACGCTGTTGAAGCGCCCCGACGCTGCCGCCGCGTTCTTGGTGCCCGCTGACCTCTTGACCGTCGACGTCGACGACCGCGACACCGACGCCCTCGCCCTCCGCCAACAGCGTGCCCGCGCGTTGCTTGCCGAAGCGGGCTACCCCAACGGGCAGGGGCTCCCCCCCATCGAAGTTCTCTTTCACACCAGCGCCCACCACCGCGTCGTCGCCGAGGTCTTGCAAGCCATGTGGAAGAACGTGCTCAACGTCGACGTGCTCCTCGTCAACCAAGAGTGGAAAACCTTCATCAACCGCGTCGAGCTTGGCGACTACCACCTCGCCCGCGCCGACTTCTTCGCCGACGACTCCGACCCCCTCAGCATTCTCAGCGCCCTCACCCAAAGCAGCGGACGCAACCACACGGGCTTCGCCCACGCCGCCTACGACGACCTGCTGTTTCGCGCGCAGGCGCTGCCGCGCTCCGACGCCCGCGACGCGTTGTTGCGCAAGGCACAGCGCATCCTCGTCGACGAGGTGCCGGTGTTGCCCCTGTTTGTCTTGCAGCAGTCGACGCTGGTGCTCCCCGACGTTCATGGCCTGACGCCCAATGCGTTGGGGCAGGTGTGGTTCCGCCACGTGCACATCGGCGCTGCTGCGAAGACGACGACGACGACGACGACGACGACAAAGAACACGACGACAAAGAACACGACGACAAACGCGCCTCAAATGCCGGCGCTGCCCACCGGCCCGACGACGCTGTCCTCCCCCCGAGATGGAGGCCGCTGAATGCTGAACTTCATCTTGCGTCGTCTCATGCAGTTGCCGGTGGCGCTCGTCGCCGTCGCCACCGTCACCTTTTTGTTGGCGCGGCTGGCCCCTGGCGGCCCCTTCGACCGTGCACGTCGGCTTCCCCAAGAAGTCGAACGTCGACTTGCGCAGACCTGCAACCTCGACGCTCCGTTGTGGGAGCAGTACGTCGACTTTCTCGCCAGTTGGTTGCGCCTCGACGGCAACGCCTGCACCTCCATGAGCCTGTCGTACCCCGGCCGCTCGGTGTGGGAGATCATCGCCGACGCCTTCCCCCTCTCGCTGCAGCTGGGGTTTTGGTCGCTCATCGTCGCCCTCCTCCTCGGCCTCGGCGCCGGCATCCTCGCCGCCCTGCGGCAGAACACCTGGGTCGACCACCTCGCCATGTCCACCGCCATCGTCGGCGTCAGCGTGCCCAACTTTGTGCTCGGGCCGCTGCTCATCTTGGTCTTCAGCCTCTCGCTCGGCTGGGTGCCGCCCGCCCGCTGGGACGGTCCGACGTCGTGGTTGTTGCCCTCCCTCACCTTGGGCGTCGCCTACTCGGCCTACATCTCGCGGCTCACCCGCGCCGGCCTCCTCGAGGTGGTGCGCCAAGACTTCATGCGCACCGCCCGCGCCAAAGGATTGCCCCCACGCATCATCCTTTTCCGCCATGGTCTGCGGGCCGGCCTGCTTCCCGTCATCAGCTACCTCGGCCCCGCCGCCAGCTCGCTGTTCACCGGCTCCGTCGTCGTCGAGCAGATCTTCTCCATCCCCGGCCTCGGCCGCACCTTCGTCGACGCTGCGCTCAACCGCGACTACAACGTGGTGCTCGGCGCCGTCCTCGTGTACGCCGCGTTCTTGATGGTCATGAACCTCGTCGTCGACCTCCTCTACGGGTGGCTCGACCCTCGCGTCCGGATGGAAACATGACCGACTCCAAGACGCCAGATGCCAAGACGCCAGACGGCCAGACAAATGCCAAGACGTCCAGCCCCGTCGACGCGCCCGTCGACGACAGTCTGCAAGAGGCCGCCCCCCCATCGTCCATGCCGCCGCGCACGACGTCGTCGCCGTCTTTGCTCCCGGCGGTGGTCAATGCCACCACGCCCCCCGTCGAAATCTCCGGCCCCACCAAGAGCGCACCGGGCACCAACCTCGCCCAACCCCAACGCGACGAGCGCGAGCTGAAGGTCGCCTCCGTCGCTGGTGCCTCCCTCACCCGCGACGTGCTCACCCGCGTGTTGCAGAACCGCATGGGCGTGTGGTCGAGCGGCGTCCTCCTCGTGCTCGGCTTGTGCGTGGCGTTTGGGCCTTGGCTCCTCGAGAGCGCGTTTCAGCTCACCCCGCTCGCCACCGACCTTTCTCTCGGCGCCACGCCCCCGTCGAGCAGCCACCCCTTGGGCACCGACATCCTCGGCCGCGACATGCTGGCGCGCATCCTTCAAGGCGGACAGCTGTCGTTCTCCATCGCCATCGTCGCCACCTTCGTGTCGTTGACCATCGGCGTGTTTTACGGCGCCATCGCGGGCTACACCGGCGGACGCGTCGACAACCTCATGATGCGCTTCGTCGACGTGCTGTATGCCCTGCCCTATTTGTTCTTGGTGATCATCTTGATGGTCATGGTGCGCGGTGTGCGCACCGCCATCGACCCCACGGCGTGGTGGGCGTTCTTGGCCCATCCGTCGCTGGCGTTGTTCTTCGCCCTCGGCGCCGTGCAATGGCTGACCATGGCCCGCATCGTGCGCGGCCAAGTGCTGAGCCTCAAGCAACTCGACTTCGTCGTCGCTGCCCGCACCATGGGCGTGTCCAACCTTGGCATCTTGTGGCGCCACCTGGTGCCCAACAGCCTCGGCCCCGTCATCGTCTACGCCACGCTGACGGTGCCGTCGGTGATTCTCCAAGAGGCCTTCTTGAGCTTCTTGGGCCTCGGCATCGAAGCTCCGGATGCGTCGTGGGGGACGCTCATCAACGACGGACGCAAAGCCATGAGCGCGTCGTGGTGGTTGTTGGCATTCCCAGCCGCGTTTCTCGCCACCACCATTTTTGCCCTCAACGCTCTGGGCGATGGCCTGCGCGACGCGCTCGACCCGCAAAGCGGCGAGTAGCCAGTCGAAAAAGTGAACCCCGACGTCGACGACACCGGGGCTCACAAAACCGAGAAACATGTCGAAGAAAAGCGCAGACACCCAGAGAGGGGACGGAAGCGGTGCCTGCGCTCGCCCTCGACACCGAAGACACAGCAGAGAACATGCCAACCGACGACGGCGGTTTTTGCACCCCGTTGTGCAGCTGCACGGCCCTCCCCTCGACGACAAATGCGCCGTTCGGCGGCCGTTTGCCCCCCATTGCGACGTCGGCATCGCAGTTTTCGAACGGGCGTCCCCTCAGATTTCTGCTGGCGATCGCCCCTCCAACGCCGGTGTGCATCTGTGCGACACCGGCCCACGCACACCTAACGCGGCCCTTTGCCCCGGCCTTTGGGCGGCCCCTTCTTCGGGCCCCCTTTGCCGGCTGGCTTGCCGCCGCGTCCGCCCTCCTTGCGTGGGCCCCGATTCGATCCGCCCCTCTTCGCGGGTGACTTTTTCGCAGGTGCCTTCTTCGCCGCCGGCTTTTTCTCGGTCGACGACGGCTTCGGACGCCGCTGCTCTTTGGGCTTTGGCGGATTGTCGTCGGGCACCCGAAACACCAGCAGGTGGTTGAACCCCCGCAACATGAATCCTTCTTCGAGGGCGGCCTTTTTGTAGTTGCCCTTCTCGAGGTCTTTGTTGCGGCGCACGACACACACGTGGTCGACGATGTCAAAGCCCAAGCTGCCAAGGTGCAACAGCGCCGCCCCCAACGGAAAGAGCTGCCCCGACTTCTTCTTCAAGATGTCTTGCACGTACACGGCGATGATGCCGCCGTCTTTGACGACGCGCAGCAGCTCCTCGAAAACTTCTTCCATGGCCTCGAGGTACGAGCCGTCCTCCATCATCGTCTTGCCGATGCAACGGTCGTCGTCGGAGTACACCAGGTTGTCGGCGTAGGGTGGGTCGAGAAACGCCAAGTCAACGCTCTTGTCGTCGAGCGGCAGGTCGCGTGCGTCGGCCGTGCCCACGTCGTCGCGCATCGCTTGGAGGTCGAAGCCAATGCCTTTGCGGTCGGTGTCTTTGCACACGTCCAGCGTGGTGCCACTGCCGCAAAAAGGGTCAAGCACGACGTCACCGGGTTGGCTGTACAGCTGCAACACGTTCCAAATGACGTACGACGGCGTCGCCCCGCGGTAGTTCGCCGAGCCCTGCTGCCCCGTGCCGTAGTGCTGCGAGGGGAAGTCCCACAACGTCGTCGCCTGCGGCTCCAACTTGGGCTTCTTCAACGGCCGGTACCGCACATACGGATTCTTGGTGCCGTCTTTGAGGTCTTTGGGGCCCCCTTTGGAGCCCCCTCGAGGAGAACGTGGATTCGACATGGGCGACGTATATGTCTGCCGCCAAAAAGCACAACGGCGGTGACCGCGCTTGCACGCCGCACCGCCGTCGTCGTGAAGGGCCGTGGCCTCAATCGATGGCGTACACACCTTGCTCGTCGGGCGCGGCCCCTTCAGGCATGGGGGGCTCGGCCGGCGCATCCAAGATGGCCATGAGCGTCTTGAAGCCTTCGCCGCCGATGGCGAGGTGTTCGACGACCTCCTCGAGGTTCTCTTCGGGGTTGCCGTCGTCGTCGAAGGAGAAGGTGAGCTCTTTCAATGTCAGCCACACGCTGTTGTCGCAGCTGGGGCAGATGTGGAACTCCAGCTCGTAGGCATTGCCCGCCTCCGTCGACGGGGTGAGGGCGTCGATCTGCCCTCCTTCGAGGCGTGCCCGCAAGGTGGTGGCGTCGAGGGGAATGGGCAAACGCAGCTTGTCGTCTTGGGCCGCCGACCACTCGCCGCACGACTCGCAGTAGGGGTCGCTGGTGGCGAGCTTGCCTCCGAAGGCGGCGCCGGCGAACACCAAGGCGGCCTCCAGGCCCCACACCGTCCAGGCGACGCCGGCGGGCATGCGCGAGTCGAAGAGCACGTATTGTTTGGCGCTGGCGACGGAGGCGAGCTCTTGCACGATGTGCACGCCGTCCCAAATCATGTTGGGGGCGCCGTTGATGCGAAACCAGAACATCCAGCTCGTCCACAAAAAGCCGAAGGCGGCCAACATGGAGACCACGGCGACTTTTTTGGGGGCGCGGACGTGGGCCATGGTGGCGCCCATGCCAGCGGCCAATCCGACGAGCACGCCCCCGGCGAAGGGCGCGATGACGTTGAGGATGTAGGCCCCGATGAGAAAGAGGATGATGGGGATGTAAAACAGCGGGTTGTACGCCGTGATGTAGGCGTAGATGACGCCGAGAATGGTGGCGCCGACGACGCCACAGACGAAGGTCAACAGCAAGCCTTTGGGGCTCGACTCGCCGCTCGGCTCATACACTCGAAATCCGCTCATGGTTCCTCCCAAAGGTCGACGGCGTCGACGGGGGGTCGACGGCCGTGGCCAATGCACATTCGGCGGGCAAGGCTCGCACGACTGATGGGCCGGCAGCAATGCGGCCCACATGTGGATGGACGTCTCCGACGTCGCGGGTGCAACGCATGCGGCGTGTCTTGTGGACGAAACGCAGAGGACAAAACGCAGACGGCGCCTTGCGGATCGCCTCAGTCGACGTGCACCACTGGCACGCCGTCGACGCCCACACGCGACGCTGCAGCGGCGAACTTCGCCTGGTAGGCGGCCGGATCCGTCATCGATTGCAGCCGGGCCTCCAAGGCCACATTGGCGACGGCGACGCCCATCTGCACGATGCGCGACTGCAACAAGAAGGTGATCTCCTCGTAGTGCTTGAGGATCGGCACCATCACCTGCGTCAGCAGACTGCGGCTCTTGGAGTCGTAGCCCGTCATCGCCCACCACTGTTGAAAGAGTTGAATTTTGGGCTGCATCTTGGCGCCGCCGTCGACGACGCTTTGCGCCCGACGCTGCAGCCACGCGGCCTGCAGCTCCGCCAGCGATGTGCTCAGATGGCCCTGCACTTGAATGACCCCGACGTGGGCCACGGCCCACATGCGCATGTGACCGTCGGCTTCTCTCTCGTCGACGACGTCGACGGCACCGGTGGGGATGGGGGTTTGCACTTGGCCTCCGCCCTCAGCTCACCACGCTTCACCCCCGACTGACGAGGTGGTGCCAGCTTGAGGCAGCCGCCGCCGACGGAGACGGGCTGTTTGTGCACACCTGGCCCTGTGGCGGCCACTTGCGTTCTCCCCGTGACAATGGCTGAATGCGCCGCATGGAACACGTCGATTTTCTCGTCACCGGCGCCGGCATGAGCGGCCTCAGCTTTGCCAACGCCATCCTCAGCGAAGCCCAAGAACGCGGCAAAAAAGCCCCCAGTGTCGTCGTCGTCGAGAAAGACGACGCGCCCGGCGGCTACTGCAAAACCATCGTGCAAGACGGATTCGTGTGGGACTACTCGGGCCACTTTTTTCACTTCAAGAACCCCGAGATTGAAGCCTTCTTGCGGGCGCGCATGCCGGGCCAAGACATCCGCACCGTCGAGAAGCAGACGTTCATCCGCTGGGCCGACGGGTGGATCGACTTCCCCTTTCAGAAGAACATCCACCAGCTGCCGCGCGAAGATTTCATCGAGTGCTTGCACGACGTGTATTTCGCTGCGCAGACGCAACACGAGTCGACGCCGCAGAACTTCAAAGAGATGCTCATCCAGCGTTTTGGCCAAGGCATCTCCGACCGCTTTTTGATTCCCTACAACGAAAAGCTCTACGCCACGCCCCTCGACAAGCTCGACAAAGACGCCATGGGGCGCTTCTTCCCCTACGCCGATGTCGACGACATCGTGGGCAACATGAAGGTCGCCGACAACAGCTCGTACAACCAGAGCTTCACCTACCCGCAAGGCGGCGCCATCCAATACGTCAACGCTTTGTTGCACGACCTCGACGACGACGTGGTCAGCTACGAAGAGAAGCTGGTGTCGATCGATCTCAGCCGCAAGGTGGCCACCACCAACAAGCGCGAACTGTCGTACGGCCAGCTGGTGTCGAGCGCGCCATTTCCCAAGTTGCTCGACATGTGCGGCCTCGCCTACGACGACGAGGTCTTCACCTGGAACAAGGTGCTGTGCTTCAACCTCGGATTCGACAAGAAGGGCAAAGACGATGCCCACTGGTTGTACTTCCCGCAGCGTGAGCTGAGTTTTTACCGCGTCGGCTTTTACGACAACATCATGGGCACCGACCGCATGAGCCTCTACGTCGAGTTGGGCAAAGACAAAGACGACACCTTCGACGTCGAGGCCCTGAAAGAGCAAGTGCTCGTCGACTTGAAGAAGGCCGGCGTCGTCGACGACCAAGAACTTGTCAGCTGGCACCACGTCATCATGGACCCGGCCTACGTGCACATCACCCAAGGCTCCTTGCAGGCCTTTGCCGACCTCATGCCCGTGTTGAAAGCAGGCGGTGTGCACAGCGTCGGTCGCTACGGCGGTTGGACGTACTGCAGCATCGAAGACAACATCATCGAGACGCGGGCGTTGGCGAAGACGCTGGCGCAGGTGTTGCCCAAAGCCTGACCCGGTGCAGCCCCTGCCCAAATGGGGCGGACCCTGGTCACACCTCATCAGCTGCTGCTCCCTTTGCGGTGTGTCAGTGGTGGTCGCGAAAGCCTGGTTTTGCCAGGATTCGGGCCATTGCGTTGACCAACGCACAACCAATGGGGGGTCGCATGTGGCAGGCAAAGACAGCGGTCAAAGGACTTGCGTGGACAGCACTCGTGGCAGTGGCCTTCGGCGTCGTCAGTTGTGTCCCGGCATCAAACCCGTACGACCCCGAAGCACCTCGCGAGGGGCAACAGCCGGCCAAGCTGCGCGGCATGATCGCTGCAGACACCCTCGACGATCTCTCGGGGCTGGCCCTCGACCTCCACGTCGAAGGGGGCGACACCGTCGTCGTCGAGACCACGGCAGACGGCAGCTTTGTGTCAGGCGACCTGCTGCCAGGTCGGGTGACCGTCGAGCTCAACCTCGACGGCTTCATCCCGTTGCGCGTCACCGAAACCCTCGATGCCGGCGAAGACCGTGACCTTGGCGTTTTGCAACTGGTGCCCGTCGACGGCGCCGACACCGCCGTGCTGGTGGGCACGGCCTCTCTCGAGGGTGAAGACGAGCACGGCGGCATCTTGGTGGAGGCCGTGGGGCGCTCCTTCACGACGTTCACCGACTCGACAGGCGGCTTTCGCCTGAATGTTCTCCCAGGCACGTACAACTTGCGGTTCACGCGGGCGAACTACGCCACGCTCGACGTCGAGAACGTCGAGGTCGGCACCGGCGAAGAAAAAACACTCGACCCTGTGGTGCTCGCCAACAACCCCGCCACCATCTCCGGGCACGTCGACGGCGAACGCACCGACGGAAGCATCGGCCCCATGGCCGACGCCACCGTCACCGTCGACGGCACTGCCCTCACCGCGATCACCAACGACGCCGGCGACTTCACGCTGACTGGCGTTGCCCCCGGCAGCCATGCCATCCGCGCGCTGAAAGACGACTACGTCGGCGCCAGCACCAACGTCTTCAACCTCGTCGGTGGCGAGGTTCGTGTGCTGCCCGCTCCGCTCACCTTGGCGCTGTCGCGTGGGGCGCTGACCGGCACCGTGCAGCTGGCCGACACCGCCGACGCCAGCGGCATCATCGTCGAGCTCACCGGCCGAAACCGCACCGAAGTCACCGGCTCCAGCGGCCGCTTTGCCTTTGAAGGCCTCGTCGCCGGCACCTACGAAGTCGTCGCCCGCCGCGACGGGTACGCCTTGCGGGTCTTGGGCACCTTCACCGTCGCCGCCGAAAGCGAACTCGACGTCGGGAGTTTCACCTTGGCCCGCGCTGGCGGCCTCGTGGCCATTGTCGAAGCGCCGGCGACGTCATCGACAGACATCGGCTTGCTCCTCAGCGCCGCCAACGCCACCGGGTTTCGCGCCAGCCAAGACGAGACCTTCACCGACGCCACCCTCGGCGACACCACCGCCGACGACTTCAGGCCGTTCACCCCCGGCCAGCCTGTCCCCTTCTCCTTGCAGGGCGGCGACGGCGAAAAGCGCATCTTTGTCGTTTTCACCGACGGAGACACCGAATCCGCACCGGCATCGGCCACCGTCGTGCTCGACCGCCGTCCGCCTGAAGGCGTGGTCGTCACCATCGAAGGCGGTGCCGCCTTCACCAACGCCAGCCAGGGCATCGTCAGTGTGCAGGTCAGCGCGTTCGACTTGCCGCCGCCCGCCACCCCCACCGAAACCGTCGCCGGCCTCAGCAAGCTGCACTTGTCGTCGGACGCACTGTTCACCGACCCGCAGGTGCTCGACTTCAACAGCCAGGTCACCTTCACCTTGCCCGACGCCGGCACAGACGGCGACAAGCAAGTCTTCGCGCGTGTCGTCGACGCGGCGCAGAACGCAAGCGACGTCGTCTCGGCCACCATCGTCCTCGACCGCGCGGCTCCTGACTCGGCATCGCTGGTGGTGTCCGGCGACGGCGCAGCGTCCGCAGACATGACCCGCTCGCCCCTCGTCGTCCTCACCCTCGACGCCAACGACGCGAACGAGGGGCAAGACAAAGCCAACCTGTTGGTGCGGGTCTCCAACGCCCCGGGCTTCCCTGGCGCCGTCTACCAGCCCTTCGCCGCCCAGCTCTCGCACTTTCTGGCGCCCCCTGACGGTGGCAAAACCGTCTACGCGCAGTTTCGCGACGCCGCCGGCAATGAAAGCTTGGTGGTCTCCGACGACATCGAGCTCGACACCGCGGCGCCAGGCACGCCCTCGATTGTCTTGCAAGAGAACGACTCTCGTCCCAACAACGGGGCCACCAACGACCGCGACGTCGTCGTCGAGTTCACCGCCGCCGGCAACCCTGTGCGCGCACTGCTGTCGGAGTCGCCTGCCTTCACCAACGCCATCGAACTCGACACCGATGGCGTGGCGCAACCGGTGTCGTCGTCGTTCACATTCTCGGCCGACGGCGAGCGCACCCTTTGGGTGCGGGCCTTCGATGCCGCCGGAAACATGAGCGACCCGGCCTTTGCCGAGGTGGTCGTCGACGAAAGTGCCCCCGCTGCGGTGGCCCCAGAGCTGGTGTCGGGCGCAACGGTGCAGAGCCAGACGGTGCAAGTCCGCATTCCGGCGGCCGAGCAAACCGAAGTCGAGTTCGGCGGCGATGTCACCTCCCCGACAGGATTCGTGTCGGTGACGCCGGGGGCCGTTGTCGATGTCACCTTGAGCCCCGGCGAGGGCAGCAAGAGCGTGTCGGTCACCTGGCGCGACGCCGCCGACAACACCACAGCGGTCGGCCCCCTGGCTGTCCTCGTCGACCAAAGCGCCCCGACGGCGACCCCCATCGTCATCCAAGGCGTGCCCAACACGTCGGTGACCCGCACCCCCAACGTCACGCTCCAGTTGGCGGCCACCGACGCCCTGTCTGCCGTCGACCAAATGAAAGTGTCGTCGCGCGCCGACCTGGCCGACGCCGTGTACATGCCGTTCGTCGACACCTTGGCTTTTTCACTCCCAGGCGCCGACGGCACCAAAACCGTGTATGCCCAGTTTGTCGACGAGGCCGGCAACGAATCGAGCGTTGTCCAAGGCAGCATTGACTTGTTGTCGACGCCCCCGACCGGCGCCGTGCTCATCGCAGGCGGCGCCGACACCACGCAAGATGCGACCGTCGCACTCTCGCTCTCTGCCGTGGGCGCCACCGAGATGGCCATCTCCGATGACGCATTCGCCGGAGGCACGACGTGGGTGCCCTTCGCCACGACGGCGATGCACACCTTCTCGGGCCCCGACGAAGCCACCAAGGTGGTGTCGGTGAAGTTCCGCAACGCCGCCGAACTCGAAGGAGCGGTGGCGTCTGACAGCATCTACTTCGACCAGACGCCACCAGGTGCAGGCACCCTCGCTCTGGTCGGCTCGTTGGGCAACGGAACCTCCTCGTCGACGCGGTCGGCGTCGCCAGCGGTCATCGCCCAGGTCACCGCCAACGACGACGACGTCACCCACATGGCGCTCGCTCAGGCGGCCGGCGTCAACTGTGCCGCCAGCGACTTCGCCAGCCCTGCCTTTCAGCCGTTCTCTGGGTCGTCGACGTTCGTCATCGCCGGAGTCGACGGCGACAAGCGGGTGTGCGTGCTGTTGCGCGATCGCGCTGGCAACTCTGAAGCCACCGCCTTCGCCGGCGCTTCGCTCAGCCTCGACACCCAGCCCCCGACGAGCCCGACGTTTGTGAACCTCAGTTCGTCGACCACCAGCGATGCCGATGTCGCAGCGACGTTGACAGCGTCTGTCGACAACATCTCTTCGCCGGTCTTGTTGCAGTGCAAGGGCGCGCAATACGGAAACGACTTTGTCGACTGTGGCACCACGCCGAGCTTCACGTTTTCGCTGAACCCCAACCAAGAGAACGTTCTCGCAGTCCGCGCCCGCGACGAGGCCTACAACGTGTCCGACGCCGCCGTTGTCGCCATCGTCCACGACGACATCGCGCCACTTCCGCCCGCCATCGATGGCGTCGAAGCAGACGCCAACAAGCTCGCCGTTGCCTGGACCCCAAGCCCCTCCGACGACGTGGTCGAATACATCGTGAACTACGGCAACCTCCCCGGCGACGATGGGGGCCAAGGGTCAGACCAAGGCGACAGCCCCATCGCCGTCGGGCTGACGACGTCGGCCCAGTTGACGGGGTTGAACACCAACACGCCGTACTACATCAGCGTGCAAGCGGTCGACGCCGCCGGCAACGTCGGCGATGCCTCCGGCGAGGTCATCGGCGTCCCTGCGAAGACCGACCTGCGGGTCATCTCGTCGTTTGGCGGTGAGATTCGGCAGACCACAGCCCTCGGCGCCAACGGCTACCTGCTGCAACGCCAGAGCGTGGCGCAAGTCGACCTCGACGCCACGCCCGACCTCGCCCTCACCGGGCGTGCCGCGCTGCCCAACTTTGTGCCCGACACCGAGAGCCCGGTGGCCACGGCGCGCTGCGCGGTCGACGGCGACGACGGCGACTGCCTGTACGTGGTGGGCGTCTCGGCAGAAGGCATCTTTCGCAACAACCCCCGCGACTACCGCGCTGGCGTCACCGTCGTCTTCTTCCCTGATGGCGGCACCGCCGACACCCCCGTCGCGGGCCGTGTGCTCACCACGCTCTCGGTGCGTGCGCGCATGCTCGTCGTCGACGAGGGCCAAGACGTGCTCTACACCGTCGACCTCGACAACGGCGTGCGCGCCTACGACATCGACGTGCCCACCATTCCAGTGCTCTTGGGTGAGGTCGCGCACGTCACCCCCATGAACGAAATCAAAGGGGCCGGCCTGCTCAACGACGAACTCTTTGTCGTCGGCTCAGACCAAATCGACGATGGCATCGGCGACTTTTTGCAGAACGTCTTCGGCTACGACACCGTGGCATTGACGTCGGGAACCCCAACGCCAGGCGTCGACTACGGCCAACCCCTCCGCCAGGGAGGCAACCCCTACGGCACCAGCGACTACCCGCCACCCACCGTGGCCATTGGCGCCGGCTTCGACTTGCTCGACGGCGCGACGGCCTGCCGCTACGACTTGTCCGGCGCCAACTTTCCCGACCCCGAAGGCTGCGTCACCGCGCCTGACCTCGACAGCGTCTTCGGCCGGCAGCCCATCGCCGTCACCAAAGAGCGCATTTTTGTCTTTCCGCAGTTCTTCTCGCCCGCCGGTGCCAACCAAGTGGTCACCATCGAAACCGCCGGCGCCAACCTCGCTCTGGGCCCCACCGGCACCGCCTTCAACGGCGGGGACATGCTGTCGATTCTCAACGGGGCCGTCGGGGGGTCGAGCGGACGCCGCCTGCTTCTCGTCGAAGAACGACGTCAGCTGAGCCTTCCCCTGCGCGACCTCGACCAAACCGTCGCGCGCTTCGACGCCCCCGTCGGCGCAGGCACGGTGACGTCGGTGGGCAACGCGTTTCTCGACCCTGGGGGCGAGGTCTTCGGCGTCGTCGACGACCTCGTCATTGTGGCCCGCGAACAATCGCTGCATGTCGTCGACGTCAGCAACCCGTCGGTGCCCCGCGTCGTCGACCGCTACGAAGATGCGCGCACCACTGGGTGGTACGCCCGCGTCAAAACCCAGGGCAACCTGGTCTTTGCCATGTGGCGCGACAACACCGGCATCGACATCTTTGACGTCGACGTCGACGGCAGCATCACGTTCTTGGCGCGCGCCACCGAACGCCTCTTTCCGTCGAACGCGCCCGTGCCTCAGGAGTACACCGACTTCACCCTCGTCGGCTCGTTGATGGTCGCGGTGCGCGAGGGCAGCAACGTTCTCGTGCGCTACTCGCTGCAGAACCCGTCGCTGGCCAACACCTACACCTTCAGCAGCTGCACCGTGTCGTCGTTGGCCGACATCGCCGCACTCGACGCCCGCCACGGCGACATGCTGTTGTCGTCGGTCGACGGCGACCTGCTTCGCTACAACCCATCCACCTGCGCCAACATCGGCGGCGTCGCTTCTCCGCCAGCGAGCGTCACCTTCGACAACGGATTCGCGGGCGGCGTGCGCTACGTCGAGTGGGCGGGACGGTCGGCTGCGGTCAGCTCCGAACACGTCACCTACATGGCCAATGTCTTCAGCTCTCCAAGTTGGGATGCGACGAGCTACGCGGTTGGCGGCCCGGTGGCGTTGAGTGGCGGCTACCTCATGGGCCCCGGCCCCGTCGTGCAAGCAGGCTCCGGCACCGAAGACCACCAAGACGGCCCCCGGCTCCTCCCCATCGAGGGGACAGGCAACCACGGCAGTCTGTCGTTCGTCGGCTGCGGCCCCACCGACGGCGATCTGCTGACGTCGTTCGCCGAACGCGATGGCGTGCTGTACGCCGCCTGCGGGCGAGACGGCATCAAACTCAGCACTGGAGTGCGTCCAGGTGGCGGACGTCTTCTACGTGAGGTCGGCGGCACCTGGGCGATGACGACCCGGGGCCTCGCCGTCGACGGCAACTCCGTCTATGTGTCGGGGCGCCAAGCCTCCACGGCGTCGTTCCCATACATCACCTCCGACACGCTGTGGCACGTCGACGAGGTCAACCTCGCCAAGTACGGCAGCCTCACCGGAACCGACCCCTTGCTGAACCAGACCCTCGGCGCCAGCACCATGGTCTTCGACCAGGGCTCCCTCGTCGCCATCGCCGGCTTTGGCGCCAGCACCCGCGCACGTCTGTTTGACATCACCCGGCCCACGCTCACCTGGCCAGAGATCGCCGACGTCGCCGGCGGCACCGGAGCCGCCACCAGCGTCACCGACGGCCGCTATGCCTTCGCTGCCCACCGCGACAGCTTGCAGGTGTATGACATCCGCAGTCGGGCGACGTTGTCGGTGGCCACCGACTATGACTTCGACAACACCTTCGCCCAAAGCCGCGGCCTCGACCTCTACCGCGGACAGGTCTACGTCTCTGGCGATGCCAACGAGATCAACGTTTTCGCGGTGACGCCGTCGACAGGTGCCCTCAGCGCCCAGACGCCCATCACCGCTCAAACCTTTGCCCCTGACGACTTGACCGTGCACGGTGGCTTTGCATTTCTCACGGCCGGGGACGTCCTCGAAGTCGTCAAGCTCGGCCCATCAGGCGACGGCGCTGGCGCCATGCACATCGGCAGCATCACCCTCGACGGTGCCGTCAGCGACCCCACCATCGTCGGAGACTTGCTGTTGTTGCGCCAAGACATGGGCTTGGTGGCCTACGACCTCAACCCCCTGCTGGCCGACGACGACTTCCCCACCTTTGTCGGAAGTGTGGCCACCGCCGACGCGCCCTATGACACCAGCGCCAAGCTCACCGTCGCGGGGCCCTGGGCGTTTCTCAAGGGGCGCTCGTACCGCGTCTTTGACCTGCGTTGACGCCGACGACGGCGGTGCTGCACATGTGGTGAAAACCTGAGGGGGCACGCGTGCGGAACGTCGTTTGCATTGTCCACGGCATGACCCGTGTGCTCCCCTGTGTTGTGTTCGCTCTGCTAACGGTGACGTTGGCAGGCTGCCCTGAGTCTCCTGCTGTCGACGACGATGCGGGCATCGTTGACGACGACGCGGGTGTCGCCATTTGCGCCGTCGACGCTCCCAACGGCGCCTGCCCCGGACGTCGGGTGTGCGCCGGCGGCGCATGCGTGGTGCCCATCGACGACGGCACCGACATCGAAGACGATGTCGCCGACACCTGGAGCGCGATGTGGACGGCCTACAACGAAGGCTACGGCGCTTTTGCCGCCAAGCCTGACCTCGACTGGGTCGCCGTGCGTGACGACGTCGCCGCCCGTGTCGACGTCGCCACCACCAAGATGCAAGCCGAGTGGGCCATGTCGCGCGGTGTGCAAGCCATCGGCGACGGACACACCTTCATGGTGCCCACCCGGCTGTGTCAGCTCGACCCCGGCTTTGGCGCCCACCAGTCGAACATTGGCGCCTGCCTCGAAGAGACCGACGACGGCTTCGTCGTGGCCCAAGTGGGCGACGACAACCCCATGGGCTTTGTCGTCGGTGACGTCGTCACCGCGTTCGACGGACGCAGCGTCGAAGATGCATTGCACGATCTCGACGAGCAGCCGCGCTGCGTCGTCAACCACTCCACGCCGGCCATGTTGCGCCAGAGCCTGGTGCACAGCGTGATGTTCCGCGATCGCGACGATGTCGACGTCGACGTGCAGGGCGCCGACGGCAGTGTCGAGACCCGGCCTCTGCTGTTCACCGACCGCCCTTTGCCGTGCAACGGCGTGCTCGGCCCAAACGTCGATGACGTCGTCGCACACGCCCACGGCGTGAAGAGCGCCCTTCTCGACGGAGACGTGTCGTACGTGTGGTGGCCTTTCTTCGGCGCCTACGAAGGCAACACCTTTGTCGATCAGCCCATGCTCGATGTGCTGCTGCCCCTCATCGAAGACGCTCGCGGACGCCAAGGCTTGATTCTCGACGTGCGCAGCAACGGAGGCGGATACGTCACGGTGTACATGGCCATCGCCCAGCTGCTGTACCGCCAATCAACGGTGTTGTTCTACGGCCGCAACAAAACGGGCCCTGGTCCACTCGACTTCTCACCAGAGTTCGCCCAAACCACACCAGGCAACCCAGACGCCCTCGACGTCGACGTCGTGGTGCTCACCAATGCCAGGTCGTTTTCGGCGGCCGATTTCATGCCGGCCTTTTTGGCGCAAACCGGCCGCGCGACGTCGATGGGTGCCCCTTCTGGAGGAGGCTTCGGCTCCGGCGATGGGCTGCCCGCCGTCGACGGCTACACCCTGGGCAACAACTCGTTTTACGCCACCGACCTCGACGGGCTTCCACTCGAGGGGCATCCTCCCGACGTCGACGTGGCCGTGCGCTACACCCGGGGCGACCTTGCTGCAGGACGCGACACCGTCGTCGAGGCCGCCCGCACGTTTTTGACCGACTGAACTACAGCGTCGGTTTCTTCAGCTTCACCGTCGACGACGCTTCAAACTGCGGACGTTCGACGTCGAACACCTCTGGGTGCATCTCGGCGTACAACTTGGTGCGCGCCCAAGCGACGATGCCGAGCGCGTTTTGCATGCGTCCGTCTTGCAGACGCACGTCGAGTTCGCGAACGGGCACCACCATGTGCTCCAGTTCTTCGTTGCCGTCGAGGTCGGGTTTGTCTTTGGCTTCGACGTCGACGAGCAAGAACGTGTCGAGCTGGTTCTCCATGAACGACGGGTTCGGCAGTGTCGTGCCGAGATGAATGACGACGTCGCGTGCGGCGTAGCCCGTCTCTTCGCGCAGCTCGCGCACGGCGGCGGTTTGCGCCGCTTCGCCGTCGTCCACCATGCCGGCGACGAACTCGTCGACGAAGGTGCGCGAGCCAAATCTGTATTGCCGCACGAGGAGCACGTTCCAGTCGGTCAAGGTGCGCGGCGTGACATCAGACGGCCGCACCAAAGCGACGATGTTCACCCAGTTGGCGGTGGCGACGCGGTCGACTTGCACGTCTCGGCCCGTCGCTTGGGAGCGAACGACGTCGGTGCGCACTCGAAGGATGCGTCGCACGTCCTCGTCCCCCCGCTCGACCTCGATGAAAGGTTTGAGTTCGCTCATGTCGCACTCCTTGTTGCATGCGGCGTCGACAACCGCCGTGCCGTCGATTCTGCTGGATTCTGCAGCCGAAGGTTCTGATGATGCACGTATGAAACGCAAGCTCCGCCCGCCGCAACGTTTGTGGATCCTCCTCGCCACCCTCGCCGTTGTCGTCGTCGGCGCCAAGGTGGCGGCCGACGTCACGCAGCCTGGCGACGAAGCGGTCTTTCAACGCACGGCTGCGTTTCGCGCGTCTCAACCGCGGATGCTGCAGTCCATTCCGTTTCAGAAGACACCGAGGGGCCTGCCCAACCTACACGCCAAAACTTGCGGCGCGTGCCACGTCGACATCTACAAAGAATGGCAGCTGTCGACGCACGCCAAAGCCCTCCACGGCGACCCTCAATTCATCGCCGAAGTGCACAAAAACAACACCGGCAAACAGGCAGGCTGGGTGTGCATGAACTGCCACACGCCCCTCGAGAACCAGCAGAAAAACCTCGTCGTGGCCATCGTCGATGACACCTACGGCAAGCCGGTCACCGAGCCCAACCCACACTACGATGCCGCGCTCGAACAAGAAGCCATCACCTGTGCCACCTGCCATGTGCGCGACGGCGTGGTGCTCGGCCCCTTTGGCGACACCAAAGCCCCGCATCCGACGAAGAAGTGGCCCGATTTGCAGGCATCGTCGACGTGCACCCAATGCCACCAAGCCAACGCCACCTTGCCGAACGACAGTTTGATGTGCGCGTTCACGACGGGCGATGAAGCGCAGAAGGCGTCGTCGCAGACCTGCCAAGAATGCCACATGCCAGCCGTCACCCGGCCTTTGATGCCAGGACGCAAAGCCCGCCCCACACGTCGTCACTACTTCATGGGGTCGCTGCTGCCGAAAACGCCGCAAGACGCCGCCGCCATCGACGGTGTCCGCCATCTCTTCAAGCAGGGCCTCAAGGTCACCATGCCCACGCAGGCCAAACGCCAGGGCGGACAGCTCGTCGTCGACGTTGTCTATGAAAACGCCCATGCAGGGCACCTGCTCCCCACCGGCGACCCCGAGCGCTTTTTGCGCATCGACGTCGACGTCATTGCCATGAATGGCCAACGCTTGCTGCACAAAGAAGTGCGCATCGGCACCGTCTATCAATGGGACCCAGAGCCCAAGAAGCTCGCAGACAACCGCCTCAAAGCCAAAGAGCGCCGCACCCTTCAGGTGGCGATGCCCGACCCCGGTGACGACGTCACGGTGCACGTCAAAGTCACCAAGGGACGCATCAGCCAAGCCAACCTGCGCTACCACCACCTCGAAGACAAAGTGGTGGGCGAACAGGTGGTGTTCGACGACAAAGTCGTTCTCCACTGAGACGCCGGCGACGCCGGGCCGCTATTGGAAGAACAAGTTGACGGGGTTCTCGCGCATCTTGCCGAGCACCTCTTTGAGGTCTTTGGTGAGCTGCTCGTCGTAGAACGCTTTGCCGACGGCGCCTTCGCGCTTTTCGATGGTCTTCATCAGACGGTCGGCCCGCAACGACAGCTTCTCCAACGCCACGAAGGTTTTCTCGAAGGTGCGCGCCAGCTCTTTTTGCCGTTTGGCGTCGGTGAGAGGGCCCCCTTTGACGTCGTCAAGAGCGCCGTCGACCTTGCGCAGTGTGACGCGTCCCTCGGCCAGTGCTTCGCGCCCCTCACCGAGAGCGACACGTCCCTCAGACAAAGCTGCACGTCCGTCGACGAGAGCGCCTTGGGATTGCTCGTAAAAGGCGCGCGCCTCTTTCGGCGACACTTGCGCCAACAACGCGTCCGCCCGGTGCAGGGCGCGCGTCGATGACGACAACGCCGACTGCAGCTGCTGACCGTCGCCCACCGCGGTGTGCAACGCCTTCAACACATCGCGGGTCTGCGCGAGCATGGCTTCGGTTTCACGCTGCATCTCGTCGATGTCGGCTTCTTTCAATATGTCGTCGACGCGGGTGAGCAACGTCGAGGTCACCCGCATGAGCCGGGTGACGTCTTCGCGCTGGTTGTCGACGAGGTCTTTGAAGATTTCGGTCATGCCCGCCACGCGAGGCAGCAGCAGGTCGGCGCGGGCAAGGTCGACCCCACGCACCACATCGCCATCTTTGAGCGGAGTGCCGCCGCGCTTGGGCTCAATGTCGACGTAGTGCTCGCCCAACACGCCCAAGGTGGTGACGTAGTAGCGGGCCTTGTCGGTCAACACCGGCCACGCCCGCTCGTCGACGTTGAGGTGCACCCGCACCATGATGTCTTCGCCCGCTTGGGCGTGCTGCCCGGCGAGAAACTCGACCTCTTCGACGGCACCCACCACTTGGCCTGACACCCGAACAGCGGCGCCGCGCTTGATCGGCCCGGCAAAGGCGTAGTCGACGGCGACGCGCTTGCCGAAGTGCACGCCACACGGGCCCGTGAGCATCAACGTGGCCAACAACACCACCGCCGACAACGACACCAACACCCCCACCCGGAGGGAGGCGCCTTGGGACACAGACGACGACGGCGTAGCCACGGCGCGAGCTTGCATTGCAGCGTCGCGATCCGCAAAGAAACATTCGCGCGTCGTCGCTCAGACGTGACGCCTGCCCACGTCTCAATGAAGAAGGCCTCCCATCGGGGAGGCCTCTGACGTTGTTTGGGGGCCGCCTACTCCTCGAGCAGGCGGATCGCTTGGGCGCCATCGGGGGCGGAGTAGATCTCCACCCGGCCCTCGTCGACGAGCGTGTCGAGCAGCCGGCGACGCACTTCAGGAGAACTGTCGAGCGCAGGCGACCGCCAGCGGGTCACGAAGTAGCCGAGGCCCACGTATCCGCCGCTGAACTTTTCTTCAGCCACCTTCAATTCGGTTTCGAAGACATCGAGGGCGCGATCAAAGACGTCGGGGTTGGACAAAGCAGCGTCGGCCTCGGCCGCCTCGTCTTCAGCCGACCGCTCGAAGACCTGCAGGCCTTTGATGAGGTCGATGCGGTCGAACGCGGCCCGCCGCATGCGAAACGACACCCCGGTGCCGCCCCAGCTGGCGACGTAGACCTTCTTGCCCAACGCCATGGCGGCTTCGGCTGCTGGCGCGTGGTCGGCATCGCCCGAGATGAGCACGCAGATGTCGTAGTGGTTGAGCGCCGCGCCCTTCACCACGTCGGCCACGAAGGTGGTGTCGACCTCTTTGTCGAGGGTGTAGCGGTTTTCGGCGCCGCACTCGAAGCAGGTGGTGCGTTGGCTTTTGCGGGCGAGACGGTGCACGAAGTAGCCAGGGTTGGACTCGAGCAAGTCGAGAAACCCGCTCAATTTGTCGGGCCCGTCTTCGTCACGGCTCGACACCGACGTGTAGTAGTGCACGGCCCACAGCTGCTGGCCCCCGGCCTGCTCCATGACCCAATGGCTGAGCTTGGTGAAGTCGATGCGTCGACTGTCGGCGGCGTCGCGCCAACCGGAATAGAAGTTTTTCCCGTCGATGAAGATCGCAATGCGCATGGCGTGCTCAGCTGGGTGGGTCGTGGACGCTGCACCGATGAAGCGCAGCTCTGCCGCACGAGACGTGGGCATCGGCGTCACATACGCAGACCACGCGACCGGGGCAACCGCGTTTGCGCGGGTCGGGGCAAACCATGTCGAAGCCGCACACATCGAGGCCACGACGTTCTTTTTGCAAACAGTATGGGGGCGGCCGCCGTCGGTGGTCAGCGGGCGACGAGCTGCAGGGCCACCACCGCGACGATGGTGAGCAGGCCCATCGCGCTGTAGGAGCGGGGCACTTTCTCGTCGGAGAACTTGGTCGCCGAATGGGCCTGCAACAGAAAGTAGGCCGCCATGACAATGGTCAATGCCAGGGTGGCGGTGAGGGCGTTGAGCCAGTCTTTGTCCCACCATGAGCGCAAAAAGCCGTCGTTGAAGCGGCTGAACATGGTCTCGCGTTGCGGACGCGCTTGGTCCCACATGACGAACGCCACCGTCCACATGGCCCACAAGCTGCCGATGCGGCCCCAGGCCCTTGGGCCCTGCACGAGGGATTCGTCTGTGTTCTTGGTGCCCATGGCGGATCCATCGGCACACGGCGGCGGGAGTTGAGGGCCACACTGAAGGGATGGGGTTGAATTTGCCTCATCTGGTGACAGCTGGGGGATGCGTTCGAAAACTGCCGAACGAAGTTCGTCAGATGGGCACGTACAAAAACCGCCAGCCCCGCCGGCGCCAATGCATCCGAAAACTGCCGAACGAACCTTCGTCAGGTGCAACGCCCCAAAAGTTTCGTCAATGAATTCAAAGACGACGAGGGCGTCACCCGACGGGGTGTTCGCCCAGCTCGTATTCTTGCGTGCCTTCATCCGACGAGAACGGCGTTGGTGCGTCGAGCAACGCGTGCTGCAGCGCCAGCGGCACCCGACCATGAAACAACACGAACTCGTTCAACCGGCGTTCGGTGAACGAATGCCGCCACAACGCCCGCGCTTCACGTCGGTGTTGGTGGATGGTCATGCGCCCCCACATGGCGCTCAACCCTGTGGTCGGGGCGCGCATCGACGCCCACAGCCGGTTCAACGCAAAGCGCTCGGTGAGGCGTCCGTCGATCATCAGCCGGGCCAAGGCCTGTTTGGCGTCGAGGCCTCGGCAATGCAGGCGCAGGTCGCACAGGGCGTGCACGGCGGCGGCGATGGCGCGACGGAGCACCACCAAACGCACGGCCGGCGAATCGCGAAACTGCATTTCGCGCGCGAGTTCTTCGGCGTGCAGCACCCAGCCTTGTTCGGCGTCTTCACCAAACAACTGGGTCAACGGGTGCAAGCCGGTGAGCGCACCCGAGGCCACAACGCTGTCGGCGGCGTTGGCCCACATCGAGAACAAGTGCTCCCCCGGCGACAACCGGCGCGTGGCGATGGCTTCGAGTTCGGCCAAATGCAGGTGCTTCATCGACGACAATGCCGACGGGGTGTCGTCGCGGCTGGGGCCTGGCGTGAGCAACAAGCGCGACAGCTGGGTGTCGGCACCTCGACGTGGGGGCCGCAGCAAAGCCGACTCCGCCACCAGCGCCTGGTGCGCAAACCCCACGCCGACCAACACCTGATCGTTGGTGGTCATGGGAAAGAGCTGCGACTCCAGCGAAAAGGCGTGGGCCAACTCGACGAGCTCTTCCATCCACGCCAGCGCCTCGTCATGGGTGCGCGGCGCTTCTGACAGCGGGTTGTCGCTGAGGTCTTGCGCGGTGCGTCCGGCAAATCCCCGTCGACGCAAGCGGGCTTCTTCGGCCAACATCGACGACAACTCAAGCGTCAGCTGCGCTTCGAGCGCATCGACGTCGGGCAGGACCCGCGCTTGCAGCACCGCGCCGTAAGCCTCTTCACCGATGGGGGTGAACGGCGCGTCTTTGCTGTGCTCCTGCACCCAAGACACGTGCTTTTGCAGGGTGATGCCAGCGTCGCGGGCTGCGCTCACCAGTGCCTTGGCCCCGTCGCTGTCGGCATTGATGTCGTGGCGGGCGTCGGCGTCTTCAGAGAGGGCCGACAAGATGTCTTCCCACAAGGGCTGCAACTGTTGGGCGCGCCGCAACAACGCTGGGCACAGCTTGGTGACGTCGACGTCTTTGCGAAAGGCCGCCAGCGCCGACGACAGACTCTCCAACAGCTCAGCGGATGCGCCCAGCCGCGCTTCGCGCTCCAGCGTCGGATCCGTCGCCTGGGCGTCAAGAAACAACAGCCGTTCGGTGAGCACGTCGGGGTCGCGGGCGTCGAGGTCGTGGTCGGCGATGGCTTGATGCAACTGCACCAAATGGCCGAGGGCGTCGGTGGTGGTGGCCTCGAGTCCGCGCCGCACCAAGGGGACCGCCTCAGGGGGCAGCGCTGCGCGCGCTTCATGCCATGCCGACAGCGCCGACGATGCCGCACGCACCGACGTCGAAAACGACGTGATGGGTGTCGGGCTGACCCGCGCGGCGACATCGGCCACGCTGTCTTGCAGCGTCTGCAGGTGGGTGCCGTCGAGGGTGGAGAAAGGGTTGTCGGTCATCGGCTCTACGTCGCGCCCTGCAGGTGGGCGCTCCCGGGCAGGTTCGCGAACCTTTACGCAGCCGGTGTGCCTCTGTCCAGAGTGCCCCTGGGTTCGCGCAGATTGGGGGCGCCCGATGACGGAGGACACAGATTCGCCTCCAACCCGGTGTGGATCTAGTCTCAGGGCATCCGGGGGTGAACGGTGGCCGACGCCGACGACACAGAACCAGTGGACCAACAACAACACGACCCCGATGAGGGGATGTGTGAGGAGTCCCCTGACGTGTCTGCTGATGCCCTTTCCAACGACGCCCACGCCATGCCTGCTTTGTCGCTGTTGCGCGCCAAAGAACGGCAGGTGGAGCGTCCCCTCGACGAAGATCGCGCTCTGGTGCACGCTGCCAAGGCTGGCGATCGCGCCGCCTTCTCCAAGCTGTTTGAGAAGCACCACGGTCGGGTCTACGCCATGTGCACCCGTTTTTTGCGCAACACGGCCGAGATCGAAGACGCCGTGCAGCAGACCTTCTTGGAGGCCTACAAGAGCCTGCACCGTTTTGAAGAACGGGCGAAGTTCACCACGTGGATCACCCGCATCGCCATCCACACCTGCCTCGGCTTTCGCCGCAAGCTCAAGCGGCTGTTTTTCAGCGAAGACACCCTGCCCGACGATCGCGTCGAAGAAGCCCACTTCTCGAACCGCCCGTTGAGCGCCGAAGAACGCACCTCCTACCGACGTCGACGCCAAGCCGTCAGCGACCTCCTGGCCAAAGTCAGCGAGAAGAAGCGCGTGGTTTTCGTCTTGGCCGAGTTGGAGGGCATGACCGCCCCCGAAATCTCTGAGATCCTGCAGGTTCCCGACGCCACGGTGCGCACCCGCCTGTTTCACGCCCGCAAAGAGTTTGCCCAACTCGCGCGCGCCCACCCCGAGTTTGTTGAATTCTACGACGACTGAACGTGCTGCCGCTGTGAAGGGGTGGGGAGACCCTTTTCGCCTGCAGTCCCACTTGAAGGAGCCCGCCCGCCATGGCCGCCCCGCTGCATCCTGAAGACGCGACCCTCCTCGCCTGGCGGGCAGGAGACCTGTCTGCGTCTGCGCGCAAAGACGTCGACGCCCACCTCGCCCAGTGCGAGGCCTGCACGCGGCACGTCGGCGCCTTCGACGCCATGCTGTTGGCCGCACGTGACGACGCCGAGCCAGGACCGTTTCAATCGCGGCGCATGCAGCGCGAGCTCGACGCGGCTCTCGACCGCACCATCTCTGCGCAACGGTTTCACTGGGCGCCGCCCAAGGTGGCGGCCGCTGTCGTGGTGGCCGTGTTCTCGGGCGCCGCCGTCGCCATGACCGCGGCCGGCGTCGGCCCCTTTGCGTCGTCGACGACCGAACAGCGCACGTCGCCCGCCAAAGTGCAGACCGCAGAAGTCGCCCCTGTCGACGCTGCCTCCAAGACGCCCCCCGACGACACCGCCCCCGAAGCACCAAGCGCAGACGCCGCGGGCGACGAACCGCCTGCCGCCAACACCGCGCCCATCGAAGAGCGTGAAGGCACCGCGCTGGCGCGCAACGACCGGCGGCGGACGCGCAAGCCCCACCGCCAGCCGGCCAAGGTGGCGAAACTCCCGTCGAGGGTGCGCCCCGACGACACGTTTGCCGAACGCAAGCCCGTCCCAGCGGCCGACACCGCCCCCAAGAAAGTACGTGAAGTGGCCACACAGGCCGGCACCCCGTCCGCTCGACAGGCCGCCCGCACAGGACGCGAACAAGCACTCAAAGAAGGCCCCCGATCGCGGTTGTGGGTCGACGTCGGCGACCTCTTCGCCTTGTCGGGCCAAAGCCAAGACGCCCTCGACGCCTACGTGCAAGCCCTGGCCGGGCCGCGGTCTGACGCGGCCGTGCAACGCCTCGACGCCCTCGTCGCCGACGACAAAGGCCGTGCCCCCCGGGTGGTGCGTGCCATCCGCCGTCAAGACGCCGCCCGCACCAGCGCCGAAGGCATGCACCTGTTGTGCTCTTGGGGGTTGCGCCAACAACGCGGCCGGCAAGCCGTCCTCGACTGCGCGCGCTTTGGCAAGTCGCACCCTGGCCACCGCTCCGTGCGCATCCTCTCGTTGGCGGCGGGTGAAGTGGCCGAGAAGAAGCTGCATGACCTGCAACTGGCCGTCGACCTCTACAGCCGGGCCATGGTGCTCAGCGAATACGGCGGGCTCCCGTCGACCAAAGCCATCTTGGCCCGCGCTCGGTGTTTGGCAGAGATGGGGCAAACCGACCGCGCCCGCACCGATTTGCGGCTGTACCTGAAGTTGGAGCCAGAGGCCGCGACCAAGCCCGACGTCACCGCCTTGCAGCGCAAGCTTCGCCGGTAGACCCGTCCCCCAAAAAAAGCAGCGGCAACGTCGATGACACGCGCATCCGCTGCTGCATGTCGCGAATGCCTCCCAAAAAAGCGCCGCCCACGACGACAACGTCACGGGCGGCGTCTCTTTGTATGCGTCGACTCAGCCTTTCAGGGCGGCGCCGACGAGGCCGGGGAGCTTCAAGAACGACGGCGCGGCCTCGAAGCGGGTGAGCTTCTCGCCCACCTGACGCAGGCTGTTGTGGTTGGCGAACCACGCGGGCTTGGGCGCGATCTTGAAGGGGGCGCGCACGATGCTCTTTTCGGGGTGGTCAAAGAGGAAGGTGTTGTGCACCACGCCACGGCCCGACCGAATGTCGGTGAGGGGGTGGCCGGGGTAGGCGCCCCACGTCGTCGACACCAGGCCATAAACGAGGCCCGCCCACACGTTGACGCCAATGCCGCCGTAGCGCAGGTCGGCCAAGGCTTTGTCGAAGGCGGCCTTCTCGGCTTTTTCGGTTTTGGGGTGGATGAGGATCATGCAGCTCAGCGTGCCCCACATCTCGTCGTTGACGAACGGCACGACCTTGTCGAGGTACTCGGCTGCGGTGGTGGCGTCGATCTCGACCTCGGCAAGCACACCGCAAAACGCTTCATTGCTGAGGGCGTATTCGTCTTTGGTGGGTTTGACGCCAGGGATGACCGTCCAGGGCACGACATCATCGGAGCGTTCGCCCAACGGCAGGGCGTTGTCGTAGTGGTCGAGAAAGCCTTGGTAGCGGTCTTGGGCGCCCGGGTAGTACGCCTTGCGCGGCGACACTTGCTTGAGTTTTTGGTGCAGGGCGTCGAGGAACTGCTGCTTTTGCGGCCACCCTTTGGCGAGCACCAGCGCTTTGGCGGCATTGCAGTTGAAGCTGCCGTTGTGGGCGACCATGCCGGCGACGTGTTCGGCCTGAAAGGCGATCTCTTTGTCGCTCCACTGCCCGGGCACCACCATCACCGGCGTCACGCAGCCCAACTCGGAGGTGATGGGCTTGTCGAGGGCGGGGGTGTTGTTCTTCTTGTTTTCTTCTTGTTTCTCGGGCGCGCCCCAGATGATGGCGTCGTGGGTGCGGTCGGAGCCCGTGATGTGGATGGTGTCGGTGAGGTCGTGGTGGGTGAGGTGCTTGCCCACCTCGGCGCCGCCGTAGGCCACGAAGAAGTAGCCGTCGTCTTTGAGCGACTTGAAGGCCTTTTCGATGAAGGGCCCGACGTATTCGTTGACTGGGTTCATCTTCAAGATGACCACTTCGTTCTCGACGAACATCTTGTAGAGGACGTCCATGGGGCCGATGGAGCTGACGTTGCCGGCGCCGAGCACCAAGGCGACTTTGCCGTCGGGGTTGGGCTCGCGGTAGGCGACGCCTTGCGAGGCGGCCTTGCCTTTTTCGATCCACACTTCGCCGGTGAACCCGGTGAACAACAGCGCGTCGAATTTATCGACGGGGAAGACCTGGGCGACGGTCTGCCCGTCATCACGCGTCCACATCTTGGGGGGTTTGGGCTTGCCGCCTTGTTCGAGGGCTTCAATGAGCAGGCGGATGTTGCGCGCGGTGGTGGCGGGGCCCGACAGCCATGCCTCGCCTCCACGGGGGGAGGCGGGGTCGATGCCTGCGGCTTTGGCCACGGCGCCGGCCCAGTCGGCGGCGACGCTCTGCACGCCTGCTTGCAGTTTCTTGAGGTAGGCGATGCGCTCTTTCAGCCCCACTTTGGCCCACTTGGCCTTGTGATCCGCCAGGGTTTGCAGATCTTGATCCATCTGCGTGGTGGACGTGGCGGGAATGCCCTTGGGCGGCTCTGGAAACTGGGGCGACGACATGCTTCCTCCTCAGCAGACGGTCGGCACGCACGCCTGGGGCGTGAACACGCTTGTGTAAATGCTGTTGCCACCAGCGGGTACGTGCTCGGGCGGCGGATGACAATGGGGCCACAGCCCAGGCGCCCCCCGCGAAGTCTGCAGGAGAGGTTAACCCAGCGGCTGCGCTTCCGATGCTAGAGACGGCCGTTCACCGACGGCCGGGAGTGCTCATGCCTGCCGCACGGCGACAAAAGCCAACCCCGTCTCGCGCCTCAGGCCTTTCGTCTGAGCATTGGGTGCTGTTTGGGTGCGCCGTCGTCGTCGTCGCCGGCACCGCCGGGGCGTTTTATGCCACCTCTGCGCGCCACCTCACCGACACCAGCGCCGTGCTCGCACTCAGCGTCTTGTTCTTCGCCTGTGGCGGCATCGCGGTGGGCCGACTGTGGCGTACCCTGCACCGGCTGCGACGCCAACTCGACGACGTCGTGGTGCGCTGTGGCGTCGAAGGCACGGCCGATCCCCTCAATGCCCTCAGCAACAGCATGACCCAGCTGCGCCACAGCCACGGCGCCACCCTCGACGGCCTGCAAGAAGAAGCTTCGAAGCTGCAGCACACCAGCGTCGGACTTGAACAAAACGCCGCCGCCATGTCGCATGAACTGATGTACGTGGCCCTCGACGCCGAACGCAGCACCCAGCTGGTGGGCGGGCTCAACGCCCACTCGCAAAAGGTGCTCACCACCCTCGACGGCAGTCTCAACGCCACCCAACGGGTGCACGCGTCGTCGGAGCGCATGAAAATGCAGGCCGACGAGATCAACGGCATCGCCCAGCAGCTCAATGTGCACGTCTCGCAAACCGAAACGTCGATGGCGCTGCTCAACGGCACCCTCGGCGACATCGGGCAGCACACCGAACACAGCCGCTCGATCGTGCAAGAGGCGGTGCACTCGGCCCAAGAGGCCAACGACTTGTGTGACGAACTGAAAGCGTCGGCGATGGAAATCGAAAACGTCGTCGAGGTGGTGCAAACCATCGCCGCCAAGACCCGCCTGTTGGCGTTGAACGCGGCCATCGAAGCTGCCTCTGCCGGGGTGGTGGGCAGTGGATTCGCCGTCGTCGCGGGCGAGGTGAAAAACCTCGCCTCGCAAACGTCGCAGGCGTTGTCGAGCGTGACCCTCACCGTCGAGCGCATTCGCAGCAACACCGAAGGCACCTCCCAAGCCATTGGCGCCATCGTCGACAACGTGCAGCGCGTGCACGACGGCGCCGCCTCGGTGTCGAGCATCATCGACGTGCAGCGGGCGCAAACGGCATCGGTGACGGAGGCCATGTCGTCGCTGAGCCAAGCCGCCAAACACATCGGCGACGTCACCTGCTCCATCGGCAGTGGGGCCCAAGACCTCGACGAATGTGCCAACGACCTCGACCAAGTCATGGAGCAGCTCGGACAAGAGGTGCTCGAGAACGCCAAGTCGGTGGATGACATGTCGCAGATCGTCGTCGAGGTCGGCGCCAACACCACCCGGGCGTCGGCCAAGGCCCACGAGATCGTGCAAGAGGCGTCGTCGTTGAGCGACGTCGCCTACACCCTCAAGCGCCATGTCGACGTTGGGTTCAAAGAACACCACGCCGCCGAAGAGGAGCCTGCATGACGCCCACCGCAGGCCTTTTGGCCGAAGTCCGCGAAAACCTCGACGAGCTCGAGCAGCGGGTCAACGCTTTGCATGCCGCTGACAGCGACGACGACGCTGCCGGTCGACACCAGAGCTATGCCGACATGTTTCGCTTCACGCACAACGTGAAGGGCGTCTCGGTGTTGATGGAGCTCCCACAGTTGACCGAGGTGGCCCACGCCGCCGAACAGGTGTTGGCCGAGTTGCGTGAAAGCCGACTCGCCGCCAACCCCAAGTTGATCGACCTGTTGTACGTCAGCGTCGACGCCATGAAGAAGTTGGTCGCCGGCGATGACGTCGACGAGGTCAACTCGTTGTCGGCGGTGTTGCACAAGGCCGCCCGGGGCGAAGACTTTGACGTCGTGCTCCCGACGCAGACCCCCACGTCTCCTCCACAGGCCAAACCCACCGACGACGCCAAAGACGCCAGCAAGAAGGCCAAGACCGTTCGTCGACAGCGAGGCAACGACGACGAGTCTGTGCGTGTGAAGACTGCATTGTTGGATGCGCTGATGGAGAAGATTGGGGAGCTGGTCATCGAGCGCAACCAACTCGCCCAACGGCTGCCCGACACCGTTCGTGAAGTGCCACAGGTGGAGCCGACCCTGAACCAAGTGTCGGGCCTCATCACCTCCATGCAAGAGCTGGTGGTGTCGACGCGTTTGATGCCCGTGGGCAATCTCTTTCGGCGGTTTCCGCGTCTGGTGCGCGACCTCAGCCGCAAAGTCGGCAAACAGGTGGAGCTGGTGCTCGACGACGGCGACGCCGAACTCGACCGCACGCTCATCGAAGCCCTCGCCGATCCGCTGACGCACCTCATCCGCAACAGCCTCGACCACGGTCTCGAGCCTGCCGACGAGCGGGAGGCACAAGGCAAGGGCCCCACCGGCCGCATCACGCTGCGGGCCACCAGCGAAGGCGGCATGGTGAACCTCGACGTCGTCGACGATGGCCGCGGGCTCAACCCCAGCATCATCGGCCGCATCGCCGTCGAACGTGGCGTCATCACCTCTGACCAACTGGTGACGGCCACCGACCAACAGGTCATCGAGCTCATCTTTGCCCCTGGCTTTTCGACCGCGAGCGAGGTCACCGACCTCAGCGGCCGGGGCGTCGGCATGGACGTGGTGCGCACCAACATCGAAGCGCTGGGCGGCGCCGTCGAGGTGCAATCCACCGTGGGGCGCGGCACCACCTTCAGTTTGAAGCTGCCGTTGACCATGGCCATCGTCACCACCTTGTTGGTGCGCGTGGCCGGCCAGGCCTTCGCCGTCCCCGAGAGCGCCATCGAAGAAGTCATCCGACTGCGGCGCCACGACGAGGGCGGCCCCCAGCCGTCGCCCAACACAGGTCTTGCCAGCGACGACGACGACGAGCTCATCGACACCTTGCTCGAGCGTGACGTGCTCCGGTTGCGGGGCATGTTGATCCCCCTCGCCCGGCTCGATGAAGAGCTTGACCTTCGGCAGCGACGAAAGCGCGCCGCCAACGACGACGTCTTTGCCGACGACGATGTTGCCGCGCCCGACGCAGAGCTCGACGACGACGACGACGTCGACGACGTCGACGACGCTCCCCCCAGCGATGTCTTTGACGACGAGGTGGTCGAGCTGCCGCCGCCGGTCGACGACGCCGGACGGGTGGTGCTGGTTTTGAAAAGCGGCAAAGACCGCTTCGCCCTTCTCGTCGACGACATCGTCAATCCGCTGGAGCTGGTCATCAAACCCATCCCCGAGGTGGTGGGCCACCACCGTCTGTTCAGTGGAGCCTCCATCCTCGGCGACGGCCGCATCACGCTGGTGCTCGACCCCATCGGCCTCAGCACCCTGCCGTGTTTGCTGCCACTCACCGGTCGAGACCACGACGACGACGACGACGACGAGGTGTTCGACAACGAATCTGTCGACGTCATCGTCTTCAACAACGGCGGACGCGAGCAGTTTGCCATTCCTCTGGTCATGGTCGAACGCATGGAGCGGGTGCGGCCGCATCAACTCGAAGAAGACAACGGCTTGTTGATGGTGCGACGTCCCCAGGGCGATGTCCCCGTGCACTTCATCGATCGCTTCTTCGACGTCGACCGCAACGAGGGGAGCGCCACCGGCTTCACCCTCATCCTGCCCCGTGCCGCACATGGCACCCGAGGCATTTTGGCCGTCGGCGATGCCGACACCTGCACCCTCGACGGCGAACTCGAACGCACGGCGCTCCCCGACCCCAAACTCTTGGGCACCGTCATGCGCGACGGGGGGCTGCTCGCCGTCATCGATCCTCATCGGTTGGGGTATGCGCGGTCGAAGCCTGAGGTCACGTCGCGCAACATGCGTGCTCTCGTCGTCGACGACTCCTCTGCCTATCGCGAGATCGCCAGCGAGTTGCTGTTCGACGTCGGCCTCGACGTGGTGCTCGCCGAAGACGGGGTCGACGCCCTCGCCGCCCTTGAGCAGCACCACTTCGACATCCTCGTCAGCGACATCACCATGCCGCGCATGAACGGCCTGGAGCTCATCCAGCGGGTGCGCACCATGGCCCGTCTCAAGCACCTCCCGGCGGTGGCGCTGACCTCGTTGTCGAGCGCGACCGACCGGGAGCAGGCGCTGCAGTCCGGGTTCGACTTCTATCTGCAAAAGCTCGACCGCGAGCTCATCCAAGACGCCGTCGTCAATCTGCTCAAGATCGCCCACGACGAGAAGCAAGCCAGCTGAACCAACAACCACAGCAACACGCCACGAATCCGGAGGCATTCAGGCCAAGCACCCAGGGCCGGAGGGCGTCACAGGTACGTTCGCTACACGGCGCGAGGAGCACAGGGCGGGAGCGACCTTGTGGGTCGTGACCAACGGCGCACGGAGCAACACAGTAGATGACGGGCTGGGGCGGCCGAGCTAGAGCGCATCCCACACCTCAAAATCTCCGGCGTAGAGGACGTGATGACGTCGACAAAGGCGCTCAACAGGCATCCTCGACCATTTGCAGGAGAACGCCGGCCAGCAGTCGGCAGCGTCGTCATCCACTGCAAATGGTCGTTAAAGGCAGGACGCGGTGCGCGCAACGCGCCGCACCCGTCCTGACTAGCCGATGTGGATCCATAGGGTGTCTTCTTCTTCTGTCACCGACGTCGGGGCCCCCTTGCGGGTCTCGATGACGAGCTCGACACGGTGCCGGGCGTCTTCTTCGACGTGGGGCAACACCCGCAGCACACTCGTCTTCAAACGACGTGCGTCGAGGATGCGTCGCACCTGCAAATTCACAGCGCGGGTGTCGAACAACGTCAGCACCAACTCGTCGTCGCTGCGGCGGCGAATGCTGTAGCGCGCACCGCCCTCGACGGTGATGCCCACGCGCGAGCGCTTCTTGGTGTTGCGCTGCACCGTGATGAGCGACAGCGCCGATCGCCCACGTTCGTCATAGGTGTCGCCACCGCCGAAGCCCGACTCGTCGGCCCGAGGCCCCTGGGTGCGCACGAACTTCGACATGGCGCCAATGTCGACCGCTTGCCCGCCAAACCCATGCTGGGGCGAGCGGTGCACCGACGCCACTTCGATGCGACGCTGGTTGCCTTGCGCTTGTCGACGACGCGCCTCCTCCTGACGTCGGCGTTCTTCTGCCTGCGCGACACGAAGTGCTTCTTCTTCTTTGCGCTTTTGCTCTGCCAGACGACGCGCTTCTTCTTCTTTGCGCTTTTGCGCTGCCAGTCGGCGCGCCTCTTCGTCTTTGCGTTTCTGTTCTGCCAGACGACGCGCTTCTTCTTCTTTGCGCTTTTGCTCTGCCAGACGACGCGCTTCTTCTTCTTTGCGCTTTTGCTCTGCCAGACGACGCGCTTCTTCTTCTTTGCGCTTTTGCGCTGCCAGACGACGCGCTTCTTCTTCTTTGCGCTTTTGCTCTGCCAGTCGACGCGCTTCTTCTTCTTTGCGCTTTTGCTCGGCCAGACGACGCGCTTCTTCTTCTTTGCGCTTTTGCTCTGCCAGACGGCGCGCCTCTTCTTCTTCTTTGCGCTTTTGCTCTGCCAGACGGCGCGCTTCTTCTTCTTTGCGCTTCAGCTCAGCCACACGGCGCGCTTCTTCTTCTTTGCGCTTTTGCTCTGCCAGACGACGCGCTTCTTCTTCTTTGCGCTTTTGTTCGGCCAATCGGCGCGCCTCTTCTTCTTTGCGTTTTTGCTCTGCCAAACGGCGCGCTTCTTCTTGGCGTTTCTTCTCGGCGGCGACGCGCTCGGCTTCTTTGCGCGCCTCTTCTGCTTGCTTTTTCTGCAGAGCCGCCAGGCGGCGCTCTTCTTCTTGTTTCTTCAGCAGGGCTTCGGCTGCTTTGCGCTGCTCCTCTTTGCGTTGTCGCTCAAAAGCTTCTTGGCGCAGGCGCTCCTCTTCGGCCTGCTGTTGCGCCAGCGCAGCCAGCCGCACTTCTTCTGCCTTTTTCGCCTTCGCTTTCGCCCGCTGGGCAAATGCGGTTTTCACCTCGCTGGCCGACGCCAACGGACGAAACTGCACCACGAGCACGTTGCCTTTCACTTCGGCTTGGTAGTCGACGTCGGTGATGAACCCGAGTTGCACGGTCGACTCGCGACGTCCTTGTTGCACCATTCCCGATGTCATCAGCATGGCGCCCTTGGGTGCCGTCAATGTTTCGGCCTTCAGCTTGGCCTTGGGCAGCTGAATGACAAACGTGGCGTCCCCTTCGGCGGTGGGCGATCCGGCAAAGACCTGAAACGTGGGAGCTTGCTCGGCCTTGACCTGCACCTCCACGGTGAGGTCGGCTTGCTCCTGCACCGTCACCGTGGGCGGCTTGGCGTCGGCGAACGTCGAAAACAACACCAACCCACAAAAGGCCGCCACCGACAGCACGGGGACAGCGCCCACGTCTTCACGCTTGCGCAGTTGGTGCAGGTGCTGAGGGGGAGAATGCATCGACATAGGCGCCTCAAACCGCGGCGCAGCGGCCGTCGGGGTGTGTTCAAGGTACTGGCCGGCTCCGGTGAACTCCAATTTCTGACCCCTGGCGCTGGTGGATTCCACCTACACACATCCACCTACATCAAAGGCACACGGGGCCGTTGGCATTGGCGATGGATCTGCTACGCCTGCACCATCGGTCGTCGGTGACGACGACGCGGGAGGCCGCCTTGGCAAACGCAGCGAGCTACTTTGATGTCGACGGGACGTTGGTGAAGACCAACTTGGTGCACCCGCTGATCTTCTTCATGACCAACCAGCAGAACCCCATGCGTGCGTTGGGGAGCCTGTTGAAGGTCGGCCTGAAGGTGCCGTCGCTCATCAAATCCGAGCTCACCGACCGCGGCAGCTTCAACGAACTGCTGTTCGAAGGCTACGCGGGCATGAGCGAAGACCGCCTGCTCGAACTTGCCGACGAGGCCTTCGACACCGTGGTGCGCCCCGCCCTGTACCCCGAGGCCAAAGACTTGGTGGCGCAGGTGAAACGCGCCGGACACCGCGTCGTCTTGGTGTCGGGCAGCCCCGACTTCATCCTCGACCGTTTGGCGCGCTTGCTCGACGCCGACGAGGTCATCGGCAACCGGCTGGAGTTTCGCGACGGCATGGCCACCGGACGCATCAAGCGGCCGCTGGTCGCCGGCCCCGAAAAGGCCACCATCATCAAAAACCACGCCAAAGAGCATGGCTACGACCTCGACGATTGCGCCGCTTACTCCGACAGCCTGTCTGACGTGCCCATGTTGTCGGTCGTCGGCCGCCCCGCCGCTGTGAACCCCGACTTTCGGCTGCGGGCGCTGGCCAAAACCCACCGCTGGCCGGTGTTGGATTTCGGCGGGCAAAAAGGCTGAGCCGGCCCTCCCTGTCGTCTCCATGTCGTTCTCGGCCGCGTGTGGTGCGCGGCCGTTTGCGTTGGCGCGGCCAGGCGGTCCCGTAGATCGAGCAGGTGGTGGCACAAGTTTTGGGCGTCTGCGGCTTTGCTGTAGTCTGCCTCGCGATGAAGGTCGGCCAGTACGAAGTTGTGCGCGCGTTGGGGCAGGGGGGGATGGCCAAGATCCTCCTCGCCAAAGACCAGCAGGGCCAAGACGTCGTGCTGAAAGTGCCGCTGAAAAAAGATCCCGAACAGCTCGAACGTCTGCGTGACGAAGCCCGCATCGGCATGCGGCTGCGGCATCCCAGCGTCGTCGACACCCTCGCCCTCCTCGACCAAGGGACACGCCCCATTCTCGTGGTCGAATACGTCCGCGGTGCGTCGCTGTCGCAGCTGCGGCGGCTGGGCCCGTTGCCGGCGTCGGTGGTGGTGCGGGTGGGCCGGCAGATCGCCGAAGGCCTGGCCGCCCTGCATGAAGCCAACGACGAGCAGGGCAAGTCGCTGGGGATCCTCCACCGCGACGTCACCGGCGGCAACATCCTGCTGAACTCTCACGGCGACGCCAAACTCATCGACCTCGGCATCGCCCGCAGCGAGGTAAGCCAGGCGAAAAAGACCCGCCTCGGCGTGGTGCGCGGCACCCTGCGCTACCTGGCGCCGGAGCTGCTGTTGGGCGGCTCCCACGATGAGAGCACCGACTTGTGGTCGCTCGGCGTCACCTTGTGGGAGGCCTTGCTCGGCCGCCGCGCCCTCGAGGGCGACCAGGCCGAAGTCATGCAGAAGATCCGTGATCTCGACGTCATGACCTACCAGGGCGACGAGCAGGTCGACCCCAGGCTGCACGACGCCATCGCCGCCCTGCTCGCCCCCAAAGAACAGCGTCTGCAAAAAGCACGGGCGGTGTCGAACATCTTTGCCCGCCTTGAAAACGCTTTCGGCAACGGCCAAACCGAGGCGTCGAAGGCGGTGTCGACGGTGCTGGATGCATTGGCGCCCACCGAGTCGCGCCCGCTGTCAGACAAGACACAAGACCTGATTCGCATGGTGTGGCCGTTTCCCGACACATCGGGCTTTGCCACCGGCTTCGACGAAGAAACCGTGCAGGCCACCCCCAAAGTGGGCCGTGACGCCGTGCGCACCGACGAGGCCCCCACCAAAGAGGGCGACGTCGATGTTCCCACGGCGGCGCTCCCATCCGACTCCAAGCGCGCCAAAGACGCCGCCCTCGACGACGACAACGCGGCGGCCACCATCCAGATGGCGGCGTTTGAATACCCCGACGAGGTGCGGGCCGCGCTCGCCGACGGAAAGCCGGGCGTGGTGCCGGGGTTGGCGTCTGAAGAAGACACCGTTCCGCTGCAGAAGAAGCCCCACCTGGCCGACGTCGACGGCCCCGTATCGGCCGAAACCGAAGCCACACCGGTCTCCCCTGGTGGTGCCGCAGCCCCGGCCCCCATCAGCAGCCTCGGCACGCCTGTGGTGTCGGCGGAGCCGGCGGCGAAGAAGACCCAGGCCCTGTACGGCGACGTCTTGCAGCGTGCCCTCGCCGATGCTCCTGGTGAACCTGCAGACGGGTCTCCAGCTGCGGTCGACGGCCACGCCGCTGCTCCCGTCGAGACGCCCAACGAACCCGCTGCTGCCGCCCCCGTCGACGACAAACCTGTCGCGGCCGAAGCGGCTTCTGCAGAGCCATCGGCCCCCACTGCGTCATCGGACGTGGGTGTCGTGCCGGGCGCCACCGACGACGACGAGCCCGCCACCGAGGTGGACGCGGCCCCCGTGCACTCCAACGTCGACGGTGCTTTGGCCGCGGCGGCCGACAATGCTCCGTCGGCCGAGACCGCCGCAGCAGAAGAGTCGGCGTCGACGCCAGCCGCCGACGCGCCGGCGTCCTCCGACGCGGCCGAGCCGCCCCCCGAGATGGACACGTCGGACGCCCTCGATGCGTCGCCCGCGCCGTCGCCCGAGCTCGACACCACCGAACGCATTGAACGCCCTCAGCGCCCTGCGGCGGTCAACGACGACGACGACGATGACATCGAATGGAAGCCCAAGCGCACCGGGCTCTACGCCGTCGCCGGTGTGGTCGTGCTCGTCTTTGTTCTCGGGTTGGGATACGCAATCATCGACGTCGTCCTCTCGAAGGTGAATGCGCCCGATGCCCCGCCCCCGACGGCAGCGGCAGATGCCGGGTCGCAAAAGACGGCGCCGGCCGCGGCCGACGCTGGCGTGCAAGCAGCGCCGGCAGACCCGCCCCCGACGAACGCAAAGACGACGAAGGCAAAGACGACAAAAAAGAAGCGCAAAAAGAAGAAGCGCCGCAAAGGCAAACGTCGACGACGTCGTCGCTCTGCCGGATGACAAACGCCACCCCAAGTGTGGCGTTCGTTGTTGGCGTCGAGGTCAGTGGAGGGCGTCGCGCGCGGTGGCGGCCATCTCGTCCATCGGCACCACCTGTCGTTTGGCGGCGAGGCGCTCGAACGTGGTCTGCAGACGGCGGAGTTTGTCGTCGAGGGGCACCTGCAAGTCGGGTTGGGCTTGCACCAACGCATCATCGACCCCGTCGTCGGCGCCGAGGAATTCCATGCCGTGCAGCTCCAACACCACGGGCCCCCGACGCTGCACCACAGCTTCGGTCAGGGCACGGGAGGCGACGTCGGGGAAGAGCGCCACCGTGGTGCCCAACCAAGGCATGCGCAAGGGCGAGCTGACGGTCATGGGGAGTTCGACAAACGAACGTCGCGCCCCTTGCCGCGCGCGTCGAAACCGACGGTCGCGGCTGGGAAAGAAGGGATCGCGACGGCTGGCGAACTCGCGCACGTCGCCGACGAGGGATTGGGAGGTGCGCCCGGTGAGGCGGTATTTCAACAACGCTGCCGCCCTCGCGGCGAAATAGGCAGGCGTCGGGAAAAAGCTCGAGTCGTAGGTGACGTGTTGGCGCTCCAATGCGTCAAACAAGGCTTCGCTTTGGTTGTACCCCGGCGCGCGAAACCCTCGCGGACGTCGGCCGGTGACGTCTTCGATGACGTCGGCAGCACGGGTGAGGTCGGCGTCGATGGCCGCGGGCGACGCCACGCTCAAGCTGTAGTCGTGGGCATAGCTGTGGGAGGCGATTTCGTGGCCGGCCTCAGCCGCCCGTCGAATGACATCACGCCGGCCGTCGTGTTCGAGGTCTTGGCCGATGACGAACAGGGTGGCCTTCGCGCCGATGGCCTCGACAGCGTCGAGAAACCGCGGGAGCGCCTTGTCGTAGATGGGATCGCGCTCGGCCGGGGGGAGGCCGTGGATGGCGTGGTAGCAGTCGATGCCGTCGACATCGATGGAGATGCTGCCCAAGCGTTGCAGGGCGCGTGCAGAAGCGGAGTCGGACATGGGCAAGGTGGGTCGGCGTCAGGCGGAGGCGAGCCGGGTGGTGTCGCCGTCTTTGAGGTGGGCGGGGGCGCCGCGGCCGGCGTCTTTGGGAAAGGTGCTGCGGGCCCACATGGACATGACGACCAAGCCGCCAGACAGTCCGGCGAAGATGGGGTCGGTGCTGGCCCACATCAAGGGGAACAACAGCCCAAACGAGAGTGCAAAGCGCGGCACCGCCCATCGACCACGGCGCACGACAAACAGGCCGACGATCTCGAGGACGACGACGGGGACGCCGAGAAACACCGACATCCACACGGCGTCGATGTTGTCGGTGACCATGCGCCGGTTCGTCCACAGGATTTCGGCGAAGATGAGGACGGTGGCGACGGCAAAGACGAGCACGCCCGCGGCGGCGGCGTCTTTGGCGAGCATTGCCAGCCGGTGGTAGGCGCCGATGAACAAGTCGACGAGCGCCTCAAGACCGGTGTTGAGGATTTCGGCGAAGAACACGACGGCAATGGCCAACAACAGCGCCACCCGTGACGTGAGGTCGAGGGGCAAGGCCATGCCGACAATGCACACCATGAGGGCGCTGACGACGTGAATCTTCATGTTGCGCTGACAGGCGACAATGCGGCCGATGCCGTTGAGGGCGGCGACGACGCTGGCCACGAAGCCCGCTTGCGCCATGCCTTTGGCCGCCTTCGACTGTGCCGCAGCGACGATGGGCGTGGGCTCAGCGTCGGCCCCCACGGCGTCGGACACGCCGTCGCGAGCGTCTGCGGTGGGTTCTGCTGCTTTGGGCGCCGACTTCATAGACATCACGGTGACCCGAGCGACGTGCTCGGTGCATTGACCACATTGTGCGCAAGTTCAGACAAACCTGCCACCCCCGTTTGTGCGCTGTGGACGACGAATCGCTCTGCCATTGTCGCAAAACACCACGGCTGTGATGCAGATCTGCCAGAAACAGGCGCGCGACCGCTCAACCAGACACAATGAGAGGTCCTGCTCGTACGAGCGGTCGACGACGGGCGTCGACGCGGAGGTCTGACATGGTGGTGCAACGCAGCTGGCTCGGGATGGTGGTGATGCTCGCCAGCATGGCCGCATGGGCTGGGCCCGACCATTTCGCCCTGGGCGACGGGTCAGATGGTTCGCTGACCTTCAACAACACCCGGGTGCTCAACAGCTACGCCGCCGTCACCAGCAACGCAGCCGTCGGCGCCACCACCCTCGACGTCGACGACACCACCGGTTTTGGCACCGACGACTTGGTGATGATTTGGCAGACCGCTGGCCTCGCCACGCCGCCCACGTCGGGCGACCAGAGCGAGGTCAACTTGGCGTCGACCGGCGTCGGCCACTACGAACTCGCCCGTGTTGCCTCGACGACAGCCACCAGCATCACCCTGCAGTCGGCCAACCTCCACGCTTATGTCGCCCCCGGTGCCCAAGTGGTGCGCATCCCCGAATACAGCTTTCTGCGCATTCGGGGTGCCGGCCAACTCGAAGCACAAGCCTGGGACGGCACCAAGGGCGGCATCGTCGCCGTGCTCGTCGACGGCACCTTTCGCCTGGAGGGCGACGTCGACGTATCCGACCAGGGCTTTCGCGGCGGCGCCGACATCCCGTCGTCGGGCCCGGCCGACGGCTGCACCGACCTCGACGAACCCGAAGGCGGCGGCGCCCGCAAAGGCGAAGCCATCGCCACCAGCCGCTTTGGCGTGGGGCAAACCGGCTACGGCAACATCGCCGCAGGCGGTGGCGGCGGCATCTGCCACAACTCCGGCGGCGGGGGCGGCGGACACGGCGGTGAGGGCGGCAACGGCGGCCGCACCTGGGCTGGCGACACGCCCACAGGCGGACGCGATTTCGGCGGACGCGGCGGCGCCAAAGTGAACTACGACGCAGTCACCCACCTCACCCTGGGCGGGGGCGGCGGGGCCGGCCACGGCAACAACAACGTCGCCACGGCGGGTGGCAACGGAGGCGGCGTCATCTGGATGCGCGTCGGCGAAATCACCGACACCGGGCGCCTCATTTCAGACGGCGACTCCGTCCCGGACGGTGGCAACGACGGCCAAGGCGGCGGCGGCGCCGGCGGCGCCGTGGTGATTCGATCGACGGGCGACATCTCGTGCGACACCTTGTCGGTGGAGGGCGGCGATGGCGGCACCATCCCCGACTCCGCCACCACCAGCGGACATGGCCCTGGCGGCGGCGGCGCAGGTGGAAAGGTCTTCGTCGAGGCCGCCAGCTTCAACTGCACCGTCGACGTCGAGGCGGGCGCAGCGGGCACCACGCCCTACCAAACGCCTCCCCCCGCCACCCTCGACCCAGGGTGGACCGGCGACGAAGAGAACTGGGCCGCCACGCCGATTGACGGCTCGGCGGTGGTGAACATCGGCGTCGTTGACACCGGTGGTGTCGGCGGCGGTGGCTACTCCCTCGACACCGATGGCGATGGCATTCTCGACGTCTATGAAGGCGCCAACGACACCGACGGCGATGGCGTGTTTGACGTCAACGACATCGACGATGACGGCGATGGCATCCCCACCGCCGACGAGGCACCTGACGCCAACAACGACGGCAACCCCGACGACGCGGCCGACGCCGACGGGTCGGGCTTCGCCGACTACCTCGAAGGCGACCGCGACGGCGACGGACGGGCCGACTTGTTCGACGCCGACGCCGACGGCGACGGCATCGACGATGCCACCGAGCTGTTGGGCAGCAATGCACTTGGCGACGACGACGGCGACGGACGCATCAACGTCTTCGACGCCGACGCCGCGGGGTTTGTCGACGCCAACAACGACGGGGTCGATGACCGCTACGACTTCGACGGCGACGGCTTGGCCAACCACCTCGACCTCGACGCGGACGGCGACGGCATCGCCGACGTGACCGAAGCGGGCGGCACCGACGCCGACGGCGACCTGCAAGCCGACGGCAACGACGTCGATGGCGACGGTTTGCGCAGCTCGGCCGACGCAGACGACGGCGACGGCAGCAACACCACGTCCACCTTGCCGGTGCCCAACAGCGACAGTGCCGACGAAGCCGACTTTCTCGACCTCGACGCCGACGGCGACCGCTACCCCGACGCGCTTGAAGGGTTTGATGCCGACTACGACGGCGTCGCCGACGCCTCCCCCTCGGGCGTCGACGCCAACAACAACGGGGTCGACGACGCCTTCGATCCGACCGCCACGCCGGCAGGAACATTGCCGCCGCTGCCCAACTTCGACAGCGATGCGTTTGGCGACTGGCAGGACACCGACGACGATGGCGATGGCATTCCGTCGCTGCGCGAACACTACGACGGCTTCCTCCTCGGCCCTGACTTCGACGCCGATGACGATGGCACCTACAACCACTACGAAACCGACGCCGACAACGATGGCACCCCTGACGCGACCGAAGGCCGCGGTGACGTCGATGGCGACGGCATCCTCAACTACCTCGACCCCGACGACGACGATGGCCCGCTGGCCGACGACGACATGGACGGACTGTCGAACTCCGATGAGCTCAGCCGTGGCACCGACCCCAACGACGCCGACACCGATGACGATGGCATTGAAGACGGCGAAGAGGTGCAAGCGGGCGCAGACGGCGTCGTCACCGACCCCCTCGATGCCGACGGCGACGACGACGGCATTGCGGATGGTGAAGAAGTGCAGCTGGGACTCGACGGGGTCATTACCGATCCCAACGACGCCGACTCTGACGACGACGGCCTGCCCGACGGCGTCGAAACCTCGGCCACGCCCGTGTCGGGTGGCAACTCCGATGGTGGCGTCGCCTTCAGCGGCACCGACGCCTCGTTCGTGGCCGACGCCGACCCCAGCACACAGACCGACCCCAACGAAGCCGACACCGACGGTGGTGGCGTTGACGACGGCGTCGAAGACCTCAACCAAGACGGCGCGGTCGACGCGGGAGAGACCGTTCCCACCTCAGGCAACGGCGCCGACGACGACCTGACGGCCCCAGACGCATCCATCGCTGGTGCGCCCAGTGGCACCGTCGCCGACGACACTGCCACGCTCACTGTGTCCAGCGACGATCCCACCGCCCAACTGACGTGCTCGCTCGACGGGGCGCCCGCCACCCCCTGCAGCGGAGACGTCGACCTCACTGGGTTGAGCGACGGCCCGCACACCTTTGTGGTGACGGCGACAGACCCCTTCGGCAACACCGACCCCACCCCGGCGGAGGTCACCTGGACGGTCGACACCTCCCCACCTGAAACAACCATCGATGCCGGCCCCACCGGCACCACCGACGACGATACGCCAACGTTTGCCTTCTCGTCAGACGACCCGGGCGCCACCTTTGTGTGCTCCGTCGACGGCGGCCCCTTCATGCCTTGCTCGTCGGCGTTCACCTCGGCCTCGCTCGCCGACGGCATGCACACATTTGCCGTCGCAGCCGTCGATGCGGTTGGCAACACCGATGCCACCCCTGCCGAAGTGACGTTCACCGTCGACACCACCGCCCCAAACACCACGCTCGACAGCACGCCCCCGGCCACGACCTCGTCGACCGACGTGCAGTTTGCGTTCTCATCGGATGACGCGACGGCCACGTTCTTGTGCTCGCTCGATGGCGCCCCCTTCACGGCATGCACGTCTCCGCTCGACGTCACCGGCCTCACCGAAGGCCCACACAGCTTCGCGGTCAAAGCGGTCGACGCCATGGGCACCGAAGACCCCTCCCCCGCCACCTACGACTTTGTCGTCGACAGCACGCCGCCGGCCGCGCCTGTGATCGCCGCCCCGAGCGACGGCGCGACGCTCACCGACAGCACGCCCACCGTGTCTGGAACCGCGGAGGCCAACGCCACCGTCGAGCTTTACGTCGACGGCATGTTGTGGGGCAGCACCACCGCCGCCAACGACGGCACCTGGAGCTTCACGCCTGGGGCGCAAGACGCGCTCGCCGACGGCACCTACGCTGTGCTCGCCGTGGCGGTCGACGACGCGGGCAACCGTTCGCCCGACTCCAACACCGTCAACATCACGTTGGAGGGCGACCCCGACGGCGACGGCCTCACCACCGACGAAGAAAACGCGCTCGGCACCGATCCCAATGACCCCGATTCTGACAACGACGGTCTGCGCGACGGCACCGAGGTGCTCGACCTCAGCACGAACCCTCTGCAGGGCGACACCGACGGCGATGGCCTTGGCGACGGCCTCGAAGCGCCCAACGGTCAGCCCGTCGACACCGACAACGATGGCACCATCAATGCCCTCGACCTCGACTCCGATGGCGACGGCGTCACCGACCTCGACGAGGGGGCGGGCGACTCCGATGGCGACACGAACGCCGACTATGTCGACGACGACGACGATGGCGATGGCATTGGCACCCGCACCGAAGGCCTGCCCTTTGACCTCGGCGCCGACGAACAAACCGACGGCGCTCGTTTTGGCACAGACGTCGATGGCGACGGCATCCCCAACGCCCTCGACACCGACGCCGACGGCGACGGCACGTCTGACAGCGACGAGGGCGAGGGCGACGACGACAACGACGGCATCCCCAACTACCTCGACCCCGACGACGCCGATGGCCCGGATGCCGACCCCGACGGCGACGGCCTCAGCAACGCCGTCGAAACCATGCTGGGCACGCAACCCTACAACCCCGACAGCGACGGCGATGGCATCGACGATGGCACCGAAGTCGGAGGCGACAGTGGTGCGCCCGTCGACACCGATGACGACGGCACCATTGACGCTCTTGACGACGACGATGACAACGACGGCCTGCTCACGGCAGACGAACGCGCCGACACCGATGCCAGCCCAGATGAAGCGGTGGCCGACGGCGACGATGTGCTCCCGCACCTCGACCTCGACTCCGACGGCGACGGCATCGATGACAGCGTCGAAGGGCGTGGCGATGTCGACGGCGACGGCGTGCCCAACTACTTCGACGTCGACGCGGATGGAGACGGCACCGACGACGTCGTCGAAGGCACGGGCGACGACGACAACGACGGCATCCCCAACTTCCTCGACCCCGTCGACGACGATGGGCCTGACGCCGATCCCGACGACGATGGCCTCACCAACGCCGAAGAGGTGATCGCCGGCACCAACCCCTACAACCCCGACTCCGATGGCGATGGCGAAGGCGATGCCGACGAAGTGGGCGGCGACCCAGCCGACCCCACCGACACCGACGGCGATGGCACCATCGACGCCCTTGACGAAGACGACGACAACGACGGCCTGCTGACCCGAGACGAGCAAGCCGACCAAGCCGAACATGGCGACGTCGACGGCGATGGCAAAGACGGCGGCTACGACCTCGACAGCGACGGCGACGGCATCGTCGACGCCGTCGAAACCCGCGACGACGCCGATGGCGACGGCATCCCCAACACCTTCGACCTCGACAGCGACGACGACGGCAAGCCCGACGCAGAAGAGGGCGCAGGCGATGACGACCAAGACGGTGTGCCCAACTTCATCGACCCCGATGACGAAGACGGCCCCGATGCCGACCCCGACGACGATGGCCTCACCAACCGTGAAGAAGTCCTCGCCGGCACCGACCCCTATGATCCCGACTCCGATGACGACGGCACCAACGATGGGGTAGAGGTGGGCGACGCCCCCGAGAACCCCACCGACTCCGATGACGATGGCATCGTTGACGCCCTCGACGACGACGACGACAACGACGGCATCTTGTCGTCAGTTGAAAACGCGGCCGAAGCCGAGCATCCCATCGACGATGGCGATGACACCCCTGCCCGTCTCGACCTCGACTCCGATGGAGACGGCATCGACGACACCACCGAAGGCACCGATGACGTCGACAACGATGGCATCCCCAACTTCCTCGACCCCGACTCCGACGGCGATGGACGTCCGGACGTCGAAGAGGGCACCGGCGACGACGATGAGGATGGCATTCCCAACTACATCGACATCGATGACACCGACGGCCCCACGGGTGACCCCGATGAAGATGGCTTGACCAATGCCGAAGAGGCCGCCGCGGGCACCAACCCACAAGACGCCGACTCCGACGACGACGACGTTCTCGACGGGCAAGAGATCACCGACGGCACCAACCCCCTCGATCCCGACTCCGACGACGACGACCTCACCGACGGTGAAGAGCGCGACCTCGGCACCGATCCCCTCGACGCCGACTCCGATGACGGTGGGGTCAACGACGGGCAAGAGGTGGCCGACGGCACCGACCCGCTCGACCCCGCAGACGACGGCATCGACCCGGGCACCGTCGACACCGATGACGACGGCATCGCCGACCGCGATGACAACTGTCCGTTGGTGGCCAACCCCGACCAAGAAGACGAAGACGAAGACGGCGTGGGCAACGTGTGCGACGACGATTACGTGCCCGACGACCCGGAGCCCGACTACTTCGTCAACGGGGGCGGCTGCGCCTGTGACGCGCAGACGACGTCACCCGACGTAGGGGTGCTCTCGATGTTGGTGTTGATGGTCGGCTTCGCCCATGTCCGTCGACGCCGTCGACGTCGCTGACCTCAGCGGCGCCGGCGCCGGCGGCGCCACACAAACAGCACGGCCGCGAACGGAACCACCGGGTTCAGCAAGCTGTCGAGGTTGAGGCAGCCAAAGACGTCGTCGTTGCTGTTGTCGATGACGACGTCGGCGCCCGAGGCCGACGGCACTTCAGGCGCTTCGGGATACACACTGCTGCAGTCGCCATCAGGGCAAGGCGCGCAAACGTCTTCGACGCAGGTCAGCCCAGCGGCGCAGCGGGAGCGGCCGTTGGCATAGCCAGGACTGCAGGCATCGCCCTGCCCCAGCACGCAGTCGAGGCCCCATTCGGCGCTGAGCATGGCGCACGAGCCGTCGACGTCGGCGCACACCAACGACGCTTCGATGTCGCCGTCGCAGTACACCAGGGTGTTGCCGTCGCAGCGCTCCTCACAAGCAGGCGTGATGCCCGCATCGACGACGACACCAGCGTCTGTGTGCCCGGCGTCCACCTCACCTGCGTCGACCACCTCACCTGCGTCAGCGACGAGGCCGCCATCCGCGGCGCCAGCGTCGAGGGCAAGGCCGGCATCTGCGTCACCCGCGTCGGCGACGAGGCCGCCATCCGCGGCGCCAGCGTCGACGACGAGGCCCGCATCCGCAGCACCGGCATCCGATGCGCCGGCGTCGAGAACCACCCCACCATCCGCCCACACGGGCGTCGACGCCGCCAGCGCCACCGCCAGCAAACCATGGCGCCACACAAAGGGGGCCGGGCGAAGAGACGCACACAAAGCAGAGAGGGTCGAACGGTTGCGCATGGCGGTCCTGTAGCGAGTCCAGCAGAAGAGGCAAACCCCTCAGGCGGCCGAAACCGGGGGACTCAGTGGCAGACTCAATGGCGGGCGCGTCGGCTTTGTCGACGTCGTGCCAGGCCCAAGCCCAGAGGCAGCAGCCACAAGGCCGCCAGCGGCGTGGTGGTCGACGCCGTTTGCCGTGCGGCACACCCCGTTGGCTCTGGTTCGGGGGTGGGCGTCGGCGCCGGCTCGGGCTCGACGACAACCGGGTCGGCGCACAGGCCAGATCGACACACCAGTCCATCGGCACAGGCCAGGAGTGGATCGTCACAGGGCCCTCCACGTCCAACGTCGATGCAGCCCTGAGGGGTGCAAGACGCGTCCACCGGGCAATGCACCCCGACCGGGCGCCCGTGGTGGCAGTCAAACGTCAGGCGCTGCCCGTCGCACGACGCGGCGAACGAATCTGACGGCGTGCAAGCGCCGACGTCGGCCTCGCACACCGCGGCGTCGGCGTCGGCGTTGTCAAAGCAGCCGGCGCCTTGCTCGCAAAACGCCAGCACGCGCTCGCCCTCGGCGTCGGTGTACATGCAGTCTTCGCCGGCGGCGACGACACAGTCGGCGCCCCAATCGTCGTCGATGATGGCGCACGACGACACGGTGCCAGCAGGAAAGAAGTTCTGGCAATCCACAGACACCAACGCGTCGTCGGCGCAATACTGCAGCGTGTCTCCGTTGCACTGGCCCCGGGCATCGATGTCGCCGCAGGGCACGGGGCCGGCGTCCAACTTGCCGGCGTCCACCTCTCCCGCGTCGACAATCCCTGCATCCGCAGCACCGCCGTCGACGACGCCCGCGTCCTCAGGGCCACCGTCGACAACACCCGCATCTACACGGCCACCGTCGACGACCCCCGCGTCCTCTGGGCCGCCGTCGACACCGCCTGCGTCGAGGGGGCCGGCGTCGCTGCTGCCGGCATCCGAAGCGGCGCCGCCATCCATCACCACCCCACCGTCGGCGTAGGTGGCAGGTGTGGCCAAGGCGACCAGTCCACAAACAAAGAAGGCCCAGCAGGAGTGTCGTGCAGTCATGTGGAAGCTGTACCCAATCCCCGGCTGCAACACAAAGACCCCAAACGAAAACGCGCCCCCCGAAGGGAGCGCGTCGTCGTCAGCCGCCGCAAGGACGGCATCGATGCTGCACTCAGCGACGGCGGCGGATGGCCATGCCGAGCAGAGCGAGCAGCGCCATCGACGCAGGCACGCCGGAGGCGGGCACGTGCGAAGCGCTGCAGCCTTCGTCGGCTTCGGGCTCGCCACCTTCAGGCTCGCCAGCTTCGGGCTCGCCACCTTCGGGCTCGCCTTCGGGCTCGCCGCCTTCGGGCTCGCCAGTCGAAGCGGTGCAGGCACCAGCGGAGCAGGTGAGGCCGTCGGCGCAAAGCAGCACGTCGCCGTCACAGGGGCCGCCTTCTTGCACGTCGGCGCAAGCGCCAGCGGTGCAGGTGGAGCCCATGGGGCAGATGACGCCGTAGGGTTGGCCGCGGTTGCAGTCGAGGGTCAGGTGGTCGCCGTCGCAGACGGGGGCGAAGTTTTCGGCGGGGGTGCAGGTGCCGACGTCGGTGCAGGTGGCGGTCTCAGCGTCGAGGTCGATGGTGCAACCCGAGCCGTCTTGGCAGAAGGCCACGAAGTTGTCGCCTTGGCAGGCTTCGCCGTCGACGAGCTTGCAGTCGAAGCCCCACTCGGCGTCGATCTCGCCGCAGGTGGCGGTGCCAGCTGGAGCTTGGCCGTTGAGGGTGTCGCACTCGACTTCGACGATGGCGTCGTCTTGGCAGTAACGCAGTTGCGTGCCGTTGCACTCGCCTTGCAGGGTCAGGCCGCCGCAGGGGTCGTTGCCAGCGTCGGCGGGGGTGCCGGCGTCGGTGGTGCCCGCATCGGCTTCGGTGCCTGCGTCGGCTTCGGTGCCAGCGTCGGCTTCGGTGCCCGCGTCGGCTTCAGTGCCAGCGTCGGTGGTGCCGGCGTCAGCGGTGCCAGCGTCTTGGGCGAATGCAGGCGCGGTGCAGAGCACGGCGGCCAGCGAGATGAACATCGCGGTTTTTTTCATGGTTTCCTCTGGCAACCGGCAGGCGGCCGGCTGGTCGAATGCATGGCCCGATGAAGTCGAGCGTCGGAGCGGGAGCCCCAGTGCAGCCCGCCATCAGGCACGGGTCGGGCGGCACCATACTGATTTCGTAACGCTTGAGAAGCCACATTGCGACAATTTCGAAACGCATCGTCAGAATTCACGTTGTCGACCACAGATGCTGCACGTTCACATGCAACCCGCAGCCGACTTCTCCAATCAAGAACACCTGCAGCCTGACTTCTCGAGGTCGCGCACAGCTGCGATCTGCAGGCGTCCGTGCGGTGCGCAATCGCGACCTGCAGGTCGCACCTTCGCGCTTTGGGGCGCGCCCCACCGACAAACGCGCGGTGCAGCTGTCGATTTCGGCCTGTTTTCAAGCAGATACCGGCACGCTTTTCTCGGCCTTCGACGGTGAAGTTGGTACGCTCTCTGCAAATACTTCGGTTGGATGCGCTGGCGTTGCGCTCCGCCGGCAGCGACCTGTTGCCAAACGCCTGTTCGCCAGCTTCAGTCGCCTCCAGTTCGTCTCGCGCAGCGCGCCCTCAAGGAGATCCCCATGGCCCACGACATCCGCCCCCGTTGGCTTCGCATGTCGGCCGTGTTGGGGGCCGCCTCCTTCACGCTTTTGGCGTTGCTCGCAGGGTGCCCCGGCGGACCAGGCGACGGGGTGCCGCCCGACTCCGGCGTCGAAACCGACGTGCAGCCCGACCCAGATGCGCCCACGGTCATTACGCCACGGGCCGATTGCGGCGCCGACACCATCGAACAAGACGGCGACGTGCGTTGCGCCTCGTGCGACGAAGACGATGCCACCATTTGTGGGCAGACCACCTCCGCGCGTTGCGTGCAGCAAGAAAACGCCCTCGGCGAACCTTGCTCCATTTGCGTCGCCGACGACGGCACGCCCGTCTTTGACTCCTGCGCCGAGATGAGCTCTGACTTTCTCGACGTCGAATGCCGTTTGGTGGAGCGCACCGAAAACGGCGAGACCATGATGTGCGAGCTGTGCACCGCCCCCGACGGGCGGGTGGTCTCCCAGTTCTGCCACTCCGACTTCGACGACTGCGCTGAGGTCGTCGAAGATGGCTTGCGCTGCACGGTGTGCACCGCCGACGGCGAACTCGCCTGGACAGAGTGCGTCCCCGACACCATCGAGCCCACCCGCTGCGTCTCCTACGGCGACGAAAACGGCACCTGCACCGACTGCTTCGACGACGATGGCGCCCTCATGTGGCACGACTGCGACACCTTCGGCGGAGGCGCCCTGCCCGCCACCTGCTTCGGCTACGAGCGCCCCGACGGCATGTACTGCGAGGAGTGTTACGACGAGCAGGGCAACATTGTCGAAGCATGGTGCGACGAATTCACCGACCCTGAAGACTGCTCCCTCATCGTCATGGACGTCTTCTCGTGCGGCGTGTGCACCAACGAGATGGGCGACCTCACCTACGCCGAGTGTCTCCCCAACCAATGCCTCGACTTCTTCGACGGCACGCCGCCAGATGTCGGCGACCCCGTCGAACCCGGCAACCCCGACGACCCCACGGTCCCCGAGCCTGCGCCCCCACCTCCTGACGACATGTGCGCCGAGCCGGTGCCCTGCGAAGTGAGCTACAACGCCGACGGCGTCATTTGCGCCGAATGCGTCGACGAAGTGCGCGGCATCGCCGACTGGTCGTGCGCCGACGACACCAACGCTTTGGTGTGCTCCATCGAAGTGGTCGAAGTGCCCATCGACACCCCCGGGGCCCGCCCCGACCAGGGATGCGCCGTCGACGCCGATTGCCCCGAAAACGCCTACTGCGGCAACGGGTGGTGTGTCAGCGAAGGCGACGAACCGCCTCCCCCCGACGTGGTCGGCACCGAAGAATGCTTGGTGTGCCGCGATGCCAACGGCGACGAGGTGTACAGCGAATGCAGCACCACCGCCGTCGAGCCGCCGCAATGCTTCTACGACGAGGGCCCCCTCGGATTGTGTGAAGTGTGCATCGAGCCCGCGACAGGCGATGTCATCTACAACTCCTGCGAAGACCAAGAATGTGTGTGGTCAGAGGGCTGGGTGTTGACCGACACCACCGGCAACGTCGTCATGCATCCCGAGGCCGACCCCAACGACGCCCGCCTGGCCACCGCCTCGTGTGAAGCCTGCGTCAACGGAGCTGAAGAGTGCACCCTCGACGACATTTGCGTCGACGCCGACATCAACGAGTGGTGCAACGCGCCGCGGGTGCGGCTCGCCTTCGAGGTCACCCAATGCGCCAACCCGTGGGGGCAAAGCGCCGACTTGATGGTGCCCTCCGTCATGGGCTGGGCGCTCTCTGAAGGGCACGTGGTGTTCGCCGCGTACGTCTCCGCCCTCGACGACATCGCGGCCTGCGAAGCGTGCGATTGCCCAGCTGGGCAGGTGCTCAATGTCATCGTGACGCAACAAAGCGCCATCTTCTTCGAAGAGCAGGGCTTTGTGTCGCCCAACAGCTTCATGCCGTAAACACGCCCCACTTTGCGAGCGCCTTACGACTGGCCGTTGTGCAAGGCAGCCAGCACCACCGCCGCCAAGTAGCTCAACATGCCCACAGCGACGAGGGCGCCTGCTCGGTTCAGCGCCGTCTGCTCATGGTTGCGGCGTTCGATGACCCAGGTGGCCGTCTGCTCCATGTCGTCGCTGAGGTCTTGCGACACCCAGCGCAGCTTGCCGAGTGTGCGCACGGTGTCGACGGCGCCGACAAACACAGCAGAGATGCCGATGATCATCGCCACCGTCGAGGCATGCCCGCCGCGCACCATGTGATGGCCCGAAAACCCCGTCACGGTGATCACCAGGCCGCTCATGCCCATGATCATCTGTGCCTGGGTTTTCAGCACGCTCAGCTGCCCCGACAAAAACGCCACCATTTGCATGGGGCTGTCTTTGAAGTGCTTCACCAGTTGGGCGGCTTCTTCGGCGGGGGTGGGAACATCGCGTTTGGGCTGTGACATAGCCGACGTTGCGTAGCAGACGCTGGGCGCACCGTCATCCCCGATTGCGGGTCGTGTCGACGGGGGCCAACGCCGATCCCGGTGTGGGGCGAAACACGTGGAGCTGCCCGCCATGGGTCGTGAGGAGGAGGCCGTTGTGCATGCGCGCGAAGCGCACGTCGTCCATGCATTCTCGTCTGCCGGTGTCGTCGTGGGGCACGCCGCCATCCGCGCTGAGCGCAACCTCCACGTAGGCTGCGCCGTCAGTGAACATCGAAAAGAGCGGCACGGCTTGCTTGCGTTCGACGTCGAGAACATGGCCGTTGGCGTCGTCGAACGCGAACGCGCAGCCGCCGCCAATGCCGAACACACCTGCCTGCAGCAAGGGCGCAGCGAAGCCGTCGATGAGGGTCGCCGTGTTTGGCTCGATGAACGCCAAAGCCGTTTCGTCGCCGTCGGGCTCACAGCCGACCCAGACATGTTCGTCGACGACATCGAGAGCACGCGTGCAGAACGCTTCTCCGCCCAGGTCGACGACGTGGTGCAGCTTCTGGTCGATGACGTCGTAGACGCGCACGTTGCTGCGTGAACCGCCGACGAAGACCCGACGGCCGATGGCGACGAGGTGTTCTGGGCAGCCACGGTCGCTCCACCCGTCGTGGGCGGTCCACCTGGCGTCGTCGAGCGACGACAGCGGCATGAGGGAGACGCCGTTGTCGCGGGCAGCGACCACACAGCCGTCGACGACGTCGAAAGCGTTGACGTCGATGCCGAGCGAAACCCCACAGTCGATGTGCTTGGGTGCCATGGGGTCGGTCACGTCAAGGAAGTGCACGGCGCGTGACTGCTCGGCGACCACCATCAAGTCGTCGTGCACCACCACAGCGCCCACCCGCCGCCGAAACGGAAGGACATCCACCACCGCAGGGTGCTCAGGATGGCGCAGATCGACGACGTGCAAGACGTGTTTTTCGTCGCGTCGGCCGCCGACATACAGCGTGTCGTTGTGCACGGTGAACCTGGCGATGTCGTCGACGTCGTCGAGGGTGGCGACGTGTTCGAGGTGGGGGGTGTGCGCACGCATGGAGTCGATCGACAAGGTCATGATGCACCTCGCAGCGAAGAGAGAAACGATTGAAAGGCAGGGGCATCAGCCACAGGTGCAAAGTCAGATTCGGACGCCACCTTCTCAGCCGTGTACGACGACGGATTCTTGTTCACCGCCACCTCGAGTGCGGCCACGGTGCGCTCGACGTCGCCGCCGGCCGCGTACACGCAGGCCGCGTTGTATTGCGCCATCGCGTAGTACTGCCAAAACACCTTGGCGTACTCAGCGTCGAGGTCGCCGCCCAAAATGCCGGTCATGACGTCGTCGGGATTGGCCTCGTAGTCAAAGCGGCTCCAATCTTCAGCAAACAACGCCTCAAAACACTCACGCGCGCCGTCGGTGTCGCCGCCTTGAAACTGGTACACGGCGCGGTTGCTGCGCAGGAGCATGACCTCCGGCTGTTTGGGTGACATGTCGTCGAGGAGCCTGTCGAGCACGTCGATGCCCGCGGCAAAGTCGGCCGTCTTCTGCACGGCTTTGTTCAGGCCCAAGAACGACCCCATCACCACCGACGTCGGCAACGCCGCCGCCGCCGCCAGCACCACCCTTGGCAACTGCAGCCGGTCGAGGGCGTTGAACACGCGATCGCAGGTGAGCTTGGTCGAGCCTGGGCAAGCCGGAATCATCCACCCGAGGTCGGCTTGCACGTCGGGCTCCCGCAACAAGGCGTCGAGCACGTCGTCATGATGCGCCCCCAGGCGCAACACATCGCGCTTGCGGGCGGGGTCGTCTTTGAACCACGCATACACCTCGGCGACCTTGTCGAGGTGCTGTTTCGCGTCGATGAGGCGTCGGCAAATGCTGAGGGTGATGCGCCATTGCCTTGGCGACAAGTGCGCCAGCAACGCAGAGGGGGACGCCTCCAACAGGGTCGACGAAAACGCCAACTCTGCCTTCGCCTCATCGACGAACATGAGTTTCTCGTCGTCGCTCATCTGGGTCGACGCTCGCACGAGCCCGTCGTACCAGGGGTCGCGATCGATGGTCTTCACCCCACGGGCGTAGACGCCATCGCGAAAGGCAACGCGATGCAGCTCGTCGTGGGCCCACAAGAACACGGCGTAGGCCCGCTCGTCGGTGAAGTCACTCCACCCACCCGCCGAAGCCGCCGTGAACTGCAGGACGGCCTTGCGAAACACCGGGTCGGCGTCGCCCAGCACGCGCAACGCCAGCCGCGACGTCTCCGCACAGGCGCGGGCGCCGGCGCGGTGCAGGGCATGCTCAGACTCCATCCACAGCACCATCGGATGCTCGCCGTAATCGTGCTTCAGCCGTGGCAGGTCGTGGTCGAGACTCTCGTGGGCGTCGGCTTTGCAGCGCAAGGCGAACAGCCGTGTTTGCCGAATCGCTCTGTTCTCGTCGTCGGAGCCGTCTTTCTTGTGCTTCCACAACTGCAGGATGCGCTCGATGTTGCGGGTTTTGTCTTTGGCGTAGCGCTCAAACAACGACAACGCCAACGCCCGCAACAATGGCGGCGCCTCGGTCGAGGCCCAAGCTTGCGCCAGCGCCTTGTTCATGTCGTCAGCGAGGTCGTGCTCGGCGAGCTTCTGGGTCCACAACGCGAGCGCGTGTGTGCCTTCTTCGAGGTACGCCATCCACGCCGTCGGCGCCGCAAACGACTCTGCGTCGTCGCCGAAGGCAGCGACGAAGGCGTCGAACTGGCGGGACGGCCGGCGTGTCGCCCATGCCTTGTAGAACGTGAAGTTGTGAAACGACTGGCTTTCGACAAAGCCGCGAATGAATTCGGGGGGTGCGTCGACGCCGAGGTCGTGCAGCAAAGGGACGGCGTCTTCTAGGACACGCCGCTCGCGATAGCTGTTTCGCGCCTGCAAGTCAGACAGCGCATCCAACAAGGGAGGCAGCAGCACGTCGGTGTGGGCCTTGAGCCCTTTGATGCGCCCCATGACGACGTCGAGGTCGCGTTTGGACGGCGGCGTGGCCTGCAACTCGACGAGCACATCGCGCACCGCGTGCACCAGCGACGTCGTGACGACGCCGTCGGCGTAGGTGATGCCATTCCATTTCCCCCCCGACACCGCATCCGCACCGTGCCGCAGACGGATGTGGGCTTCCGCCTCCAGCAACCGGACGTTGACGTCGTCGTCGCGCAGTTGTGCACAGGCGGCGTCGAACGATGTCTGCAGCGTCGTGCGCACCTTCTGAGGCGTTGCGCGCCAAACGTTGTACACGCTGCGCACAACGTCTTCGGCGCGACTGCCCCGGCGCTCGACGTCGACCACAGGTGGGAGGGGAAGCTCCAAAGCCGACTGGGTGAATTGCAGAGCCGCCTCGCTCAGCTGTGGAATCGCCCACAACAGCTGCACCCACGTCGACGTGAGAAAGTTGCGGGTGGCTTTGTCGCCTGCAGCCAGCACGACGTTGTCGTCATAGGTGGGGATGTCCACCGGCTGCTGCTTGCGTTTCGCCAACATAAAACGCAGATGCGCCTGCGCCAACGTCTCGGTCGCCTCGATCAGCTCGTCGTCCAGCAACGCCAACAGGTCTTGTTGATGTGCCTCGTTCGCTCCAGCCGTCTTCAGCAAGGTCGCCCAACGTTGTTCACGAGGAGGCTCAGGGAGCGGCTGCGCGGCCTGTACAAACAGTGGCAAAAGCGAAGACGACGACAACGACGCCTCGGTCAGGGGCGGATGCCAGTGCAGGGGCACGGCGTCGTCGTCACCCGCATTGCGATGCAACACAAACTGCAGCGGCAGCGCCTTGGGAAAGCCGGCGAACGCCGGTGACGTCGACAAACACTGCACCACGTCGGCCAGGTGCGCTGCGTATTGCGCCACCCGCACTTGCCAAAACAGGTCTTCGCCGTCGACGGGCTCGCCGTCCCAAGTGACGTTGTATTCGCCACGCTTGAGGTCGTAGAGAAACGTGTACCAATCGTCGTCGTCACCGACGTTCTCTGTCGACGACACCACCTCGTCTTCAAGCCAGTAGCGGCGGTCGATGTTTCCGTTGTCGGCCAAGTGCACCGACCGCAACGTGGCATCGCCCCAGTCGTACGTCGACACCACCAGCTCCAGGGCGTTGAAGGGCAGACGGCGGTGGCCCTCGTCGGCGTCGTCGTTGCGGCTCTCCACCAACGTCTGCGCAATGCGCTCGGCTTTGTCGGCCGCAGATGGGCGCGGCGCAAACTGCGACACCAGCAAGTCGAACCCCTCAGACAACGTCTTCTTGCCCTCGTCGCGGTCTGACAGATGGTCGCTGGGACGTCCCCGCACCCGCTGGCAGTGCGGCTGCTGAAACACCGCTCGCAAAGCCGTCAGCGCGGCCTGTGGGTCGTCACTCAAGGTCTTGCGAAACAGCTCGAACTGCACCACGACATCCCTCGTCGGCGACGGCACGGGCGTCGCGGGGGTGAGGCTGTGGTGCATACCCGGGCCTGGGACGTGCCCCTAGTGCAGGGGTCACGGCCTGGCCGTGTGCGTCAGTCGTCGGGAAGCAGAAACAAGTCTTGCTGCGCTGGATGCGTCGCCTTTTTCAGCTTGTTCTGCTTTTTCAGCAGCACCAGCTGCTCGTCGAGGATCTCCTCCACCTCGGCCGCACAACTCATGCACGCGATGGACGCCCCCAACGTGTCGCGCAACTGCCGCATGGTGGTGAGGCCGTCTTGAATGCCAGTCACCAACATCTCCCGCGTCACCGCACCGCAGTGGCAGATGACCTCGTCGTCGTCGGGAGGTTCATAGTCGCCAGACATGGCTGTTACACCTTCGGCGCGTCGTAAATGTCGGCGCGCCCGTCACGCGGCAAATCCCACCCCGACGAATCGTGCTGCAGGGCGTCGAGGTCGAGGTCGGCAATGATGAGCCGCTCGTCGGTCGACACATTCTTCGCCTTGCCCTCGGGCGTCGCAAAATAGGAGTTGCCGAAGTACGGCTGCGTCCACGGTTTCTCGGTGCCCTTGCGGTTGGAGCCGCCGATGCACAGCCGATGCCGGGCGGCGTCGACGAGAAACTCCATCTCCCACATGCGCTCGCTCTTGTCGCCGAAGGTGACGGCGGGGCTGAAGACCAGTTCGGCGCCTTGCTGCGCCAGCGACGACATCACACCGGGAAAGTGGCGGTCGTAGCAGATGCCCACGCCCACTTTGCCCACGGCCGTCTCGAACACGGGGAAGTAGCGGTTGGTGCTGATGTTCTTCTCGTGCAGGTTGGCGCGTCCGATGCTGCGGTCGAAGTAAAACGGCTCGACAAATTCGCCCTGCTCGTTTTCGCCGCAGGGGATGTGCGTCTTGCTGTAGTGCCCGAGCAGTTCGCCGTCGGCGTCGATGACGAGGGCGGTGTTGAACCGCTGGTCGCGCTCGGCGTCGTATTCGTAGATGGGCGCCACGATGACCATGCCCAACTCTTTCGCCGTCGCTTTCAGTTGAGCGGCGGTGGGGCCGTCGAGCGGCTCGGCCAACGCGTGCCACATGGGGTTCTTGTCGAGGGCGAAGTACGGCCCGGTGAACGCCTCGCCAAAGCCGATGACTTGGGCGCCTTGCTCCTTCGCCTTCTTTGCGAGGTCGACGTGATGGTCGACATTGGCCTGCCGAATGTCGTCGAGCTTGTCGGCCAGGCTGTCGAGGTCGGTGTGGTCGTCGGGCATGCCGGCGTAGGCGTTGGTCGTCTCGGTCATGGCGGCGCGAATGATGCGGGTCATGGCGTCTCCTTCGGGAGCAGGTCGTGTTCGGCGAAAAAGGCGAGGGCGTCGTCGACAAAGGCGTTGTGGTCACAGTCGTTGTGGCCGCAGTTGAACGTCTTCAGCTTCGCATGTCGTGCAGCCGACGCCAGCTTTTGCGGGTGTTTGTCGACGTCAAAGAGTTCATCGTGGTCGCCATGCAAAATCAGCAGCGGCGGGTCGCGCTCGTCTTTGGCCAGCGTCTTCCATGCCGTCTCCGAGTCGAAGTCGTCAACGACGACAAAGCCCGGCGCGTAGAACCTCGACGCCATCGACGACAGGTTGGCGAAGGCGCTCTGCAAAACGACGAGTTCGGCTTCGCGATGCAACAGCAGCTGGCTCATGACACCGCTGCCGAGGGAGCGCCCGTTGAGCACCACGTGGTCTTCATCTACGTCGTCGCGCGCGGTGACCACGTCGTAAAAGGCGACCGCGTCTTGCACCAACGCCTGCTGCGTCGCGCTGCCCCCGGTGCGGCCGTAGCTTCTGTATTCGAACATGGCGACGTGCAGCCCGCGACGTCGAAAACGTTCGAAGGCGCCGGCCCAGTCATCGATGGATTCGCCGTTGCCATGCGCGAAAAACAGCACCGGCCGCTTGCCAGGCACCAGCGACGGCAGCAGCACCCCTTCGACATGGACATCGTCGCGGTCGAAGCTGACGTCGACGGCGTCGGGATGGGGAAAGCGTTCTCCCACGGGCACAGCGTTGCCAGGAAACACCATCGTTCGACTGATGGCACACGCCGACGCCACAACACCGACGACGACGACGAGCAACACCCCCAGCGTCAGCATGCGTCGTCGTCCCATGCTCTGCTCCATGCCGTCGTCACCCGCGCATCCGCTGCCACAGCTTCTGTGCTTCTTCGACGGCGATGGCGTTGAGCGCGGGCTCGTCGACGCTGACCACGTCGCGGTTGTCGAGCTTGAATTCGCCGCCCACCATCACCGAGCGCACCAGGTGGCTGCCCATCCTGAAGACGAAGGTGCCGCCCAGGTTGGACGTCGTCACCGGAGGTCCGGCGGGGGCATCCAGCAACAAAACGTCTGCAGCCGCGCCCGCTTCCAGCTTGCCGACGGTGACGCCAAGCTGGCTCGAGGCAAACCGCGCGTTCGCCGCCAACATCTGCAAGATGTCGTCGGGCGCGACGGGGTTCCCCGCCTCTTGCGCTCTGAAATACGCCGACTGCCCTTCGGCAAACATGTCGGCGCCGATGCCGTCGGTGCCCAACAACGTTCTCGACGTCGGAGGCCGGCCGAGGTCGGCGTGGCCCACGCCGTTGTTCATGTTCGACCGCGCTTGGTGCGCCACCCAGGCGCCGGCGTCATCGACAGCCTTGAGTTCGTCGTCATCGAGGTGCACGCAGTGCGCGAGGATGCTGCCGGGCAACAGCGCATCCAACCGCTGCAAACGAGCGATGAGCTTCTCACCTGTCGTTTGCTCGTCGTCGACGGCTTCGGCGACGTGCAGGTGAATGCCCACGCCGTGTTTCTTCGCCAGCTGCCCCATGGCGCGCACGTCGTCGTCGCCGAGGGTGAAGTTCGCGTGTCCCCCGACAAGCACAGACGACCACGGAGTGGCACAGCGTTCTAGGAGGGCCTCATGTGCGCGCAAGCCGGCTGCTGCTTTGGCGTCGCCGCCGCGGTTGGTGACCTCGTAGCAGAGAATGCGCCGCACCCCGACGTCGTGCAGTGCACCGTCGAGCACCTCCAAGCTTCCTTCGATGAAGGCGGGCGAGGCGTGGTGGTCGACCACCGTCGTCGTGCCCGTCCGCAATCCGCCGATGCCACCGACGTGGCCGCAGCTTTTGACGCTGTTCTCGTCGAGGCAGGCGTCCATGGCCCACCACACGCCTTGCAGCATCTCGGTGAACGACGCCGGCGGCGACGACGGCAGCGGCATCCCCGTGGCCAAGGCCGAGTACAGGTGGTGGTGCCCGCACACCAAGCCCGGCATCACCCATTTGTTTGTGGCATCGACGACGACGGCGTCGTCTTGCAGCTTGCCGGCAACGTCGCCACCGACAGCCACGATGCGGTCGCCGTCGACGAGAAGGTCAGCATTCTCGACGTGGATGGGGTCCAAGTGAAGAAGCTTGCCGCCTTTGAACAAGGTCTGCGTCATGGCATCTCCGTCGTCGTCATTGGCGTCAGCGTCGTGCGAGGGTTTTGGCGTCGAGGGCTTCGACCTTGTCGGCTTCATCGGTCCAGAAGCTGGGCTCCCACAGCGCGTCGAGGTCGGGGATGTCCATGCCCTGCTGCTCGACCCATGTGTAGTACTTCTGGTTGTGCCACCGGCGACGGGTGTCCATGGTGCCTTCTTGAATCCAGTTCAGCGGCTGGCTGTTGAAGATGCCGATGCGACGCTTGGCCTCGTCGTCGTCCATGACGCCGTGGGTTTCGTTCAAGCGCTCCATCACCGACGGGTAGCGGTCGAAGCCGTCGGTGGCCACGGTGACCACGGCGTCGTCGGCGCTGAGGTCGTAGTGGCGGGCGGTCTTGATGGCGCCGATGATGTTGCAGATGCCGCTCATGCCAAACATGCCGTCGATGGCGTCGAGGAAGCTGTCGTCGAGGCCCAGCTCCTTCTTCAAGACGTCGCGGCCAAACTGCAACAGCTGCAAACCCTTCAGGGTGTCGAGGTCTTCGACGCAAATCATGGCGTCCATGTTGCGCACGTTGTGAATCCACGTGACGTGTTTGTCGCCGATGCCCTCGATGGCATGGCCCCCGTATCCGGCATTGGTCAGCGTCGGACACTGCACAGGCTCGACGCCGACGATCTTGAGGTCGCTCCAGCGCTTCTTCAGACGGTCGCCTGCGGCGATGGTGCCGGCGCTGCCCATGGCCGAGATGAACGCGCCTCCACGTTTGCAGACGCCTTTTGCGGCGAGTTCGTCGACGAGCTCCATGGCGGCGTTGCCGGTGACGTGGTGGTGGTAGCGGTAGTTTCCGAACAAGGCGAACTGGTTGAGGATGATGTTGCTGTCGTCCTGCTTCAGCTCGTTGACCTTGTCGTAGATTTCTTTGACGTTCGACTCGCACCCTGGGGTGGCGATGACGTCGGCGCCGTAGCCGCGAATCTTCTCAAAGCGCTCGGCGCTCATCTCCTCGGGCAACACCACCAACGACTTGAAGCCGACGCGCGGGCCCACCCAGGCGCCGCCGATGCCGAAGTTGCCGGTCGACGGAAACACCAGGGTGTGCTTGTCGGGATCGAGGGGCTGGTCGGCCAACACATACTCGCGCAAGCAGCTGTACGCGGGGCCCACCTTGTGGCTCCCCGTCGGGTAGTGCTTGGCACTCATGACGACGATGGGCGCCTTGGTGCCGGTCAGTTCTTTCGGCAACACCACGTGCGGAATGCTTCCGTCACGTCGACGCCAGCTCATGTTGAAGAGGTGGATGGGGTCGAGCGGGTCGTCCGACGTCGTCGCCTTCTCGCGAATGGCGTCGGGCTGGCTCTCGGGATGCAGCAGTTCTTCAAGCGTTGGCAGGGTCGGCAAAGTCATGGGGGTCTCGTGTAGGTGGGTGTGTTGTCTTTGAAGGGTTTTGTCGTCTACAGCTCGACGAACAACTGGCGTGACGGAGAGGCGAATCCGTCGAGAAAAAGCTTGGCGGTGACGGCGATGCGCAAGTCGACCTCGCCTTTGCCCTGGGCAGCGGTGACGTCGAAGTTGGCGTCGAGCGACAGCTGGTTGTCGTCGTAGGCGAAGGTGTAGCCCTCGCCGTCTTTGCTCAGGCGGTACTCGACGCCGTCTTTGCGGTATTGGATGGCGGCGTCGTTCTCGACGAGAAACCCGTCGAGCGGGTTGGCGCGCCAGGCATCGACGTCAATGAACAGGTGCGGCTTCTCCAAGTAGGGGCCGCCGTCTTCAGGACACCAGGGGTCGCATTGCCCACACAGATTGCACAGGTCGACGACGTTGCCGATTTGGTGTTTTTCGGCCGCGATCAATTTCTCGCCCGGCGTCGTCTGCACGTCGTCACCGTCGAAAGAGACAACATTCGGCGTCCATTCTCCGGTCTGCACCTCGACGGTGATGTTGGCCATGTTCGGGCACACCTTGATGCATTTGTCGCACGTCAAACAGTCGAGCAGCTGCAGGTGACGTCCGATTTTCTTCGGCGCCTTCTCGTTCTTGCTGCGCATGTAGCGCGCGTCGCTGAGGTTGCTCTCGGCGAGGGCACTGAGATTCTTCTGCTTCGCGTCGGAGGTGTCGTCGAGACCAGCCCGCTTTTGCTGGTAGTCGGCCAACGACGTCGCCCCCAGCTTCTGCATGTCTTTTTCGAGGTTGCGCAGATACTTCGGCAGACGGGCGTAGCCCTGCCCCTTCAAAATGTCGCTGCACGTCGTGATGGGCTGCAAGCCGGCGGCCACGGCGTCTTTGAAGTTTTGCGGATCGATGCCTGCAGAAAAGCTGTGGTCGAACTGCCCCCCCGTCGCCTGTGAAAACTTGTCGGCCAACTTGCACGCCAACACATGCAGCGGCGGGCCGCTCAGGTACATCTCTGCAGGCGCGCCGTCGTCGGCACGGGGGAAAGGCGGCTCCTCCGACTTGCACACCAAGGTGTTGCTGAACTTCACGCCGAAGCCGAGGCCGAGCTTTTGCGCCTTGGCCTGCAGGCGGGGCAGCATGTCCATCAACTGGTCCCACTTGAGGTCGGCGTCGAAGGCGTGCTTGTCGAGCACCACGTGGTCGTAGCCCAGCGTGTCGAGGGTCTGACGCACGACGTCGTGGCCCAGCAGCGTCGGGTTCAACTTGATGACGGTGTGCAGGCCGTGGTGCTCCAGGGTGTACGACGCGATGGCCTCGATTTGATCGGCCGGGCAGCCATGAAACGTCGACAGCGTCGTCGACGTCGTCACGGCGGTGGGCAAGTCGATGTCGGCCCAGGCCTTGAGGTCGTCGGGCAGCTCATCGCGCAGCTTCTCCAGCCACGTCGAGCAGTCTTTGAGGTCGCGCACGAACTGCTGCATGCGCGGGGTTTGAATGCCCTCAAGGTCGTATCCGAGGCTGACGTCGAAGAGGGTTTGCGCCGATGACGCGTCCCACAAGCCGGGGCCTTTGTCGCCTTTCAGAAGGTGCACCAGCCACCAGGCAGCGACGTATTCGCGGGCGCTCTGCTCGATCTTCAGCTCTTGCGACCACTCGACGTTGTAGCCGATGTGCGGCACGTGAATGCATGGACGCGGCAGCTCGAGCTCGTCGAGAATCTGCACCGTCTTCAGCTCCATGAACCGCGATCCACCCAGCCAGGCCATGACGATGTTCTGCGCCATCTGGGTATGCGGCCCCGACGCCGGCCCCAACGAGGTGCCCGCTGGCCCAGCCAGATGCCGCATGGTGACGTCGAGGCCTGGGGTCGGCACCCACCAATCGCGCCGCGGCAGGGTGAACAGGGTGTCGCCCTTGTCGCCGGAGTGGCCGTCCAGCTCGCGCTTGAGGCGCCCCACCAGGTGGGCAAACGACAAAGGATAAAGATCGACCACGACTGCCTCCCACACGCCGCCGCCGTCTCAGACGCAACGCCGCGCGGACGCTAGCAAACCCGCCCGCCCAGACGAAAGCGTTTGTGACAACGCGGCAACAGGGCTGTCCGACGAGGGTTTCGCCGCACTCGCCGTGTCGCAGCGCCCCCAATCCTGCAGTGTGCCCTGGGGGGGCATGACCAGAGTTCGATTGGGGTCAAGCCCAAAAGTCGTTCTTTTTCTTGCTTTTTCATCCAACTCGTCGCAGGTTAGGGCACCCGATCGGGCCAGATCCGGGGTCAGGGGAGGCGCAGAGAAGCTCTTTAAGTGTTTGATTTAGAAGGTTTGACTCTAGAACCACAAACGCAATCGCGGCAGACGCCTCCGTCGGCCGTGATCCACGACCAAACGGTCATGATTTGCGCCTCAACCAGATCACCCCCTGTGGTCTGCGCGAATCCCGAGCACGCGCCCCAAAAGGACTGGACGCCATGAAAGCACGCCAGCACGTCGGCAAAGTCGCCAGAGAAAAGAAAGTCTACATCGAGCACGGCCTCATCGAGCGCTTCGTGATCGCGTTGGGCATTGAAGATCCTCTGAGCATCGACGCCAAAGCCGCCGAAAAAGCAGGACTCCCCGGTTTGATGCTGCCACACGTCGCCGCAGGCTCCCTCGGCGACCTCGAAGCCGTCGTCGAACTGCTCGAACTCAAGCCGAAGCAAGTGTTGCACTCTGAAGAGACGTCCACCGTCTTTCACCCGCTGTGCATTGGCGAAGAACTCACCGTCGTCACCCGCATTCGCGAGGTCTACGAACAACAAGTGGGCGGCAACCCCATTGGGTTCTGCACCGTCGACATCGTCGGCACCAACAAGAAGCGCACCGTGATGTTTGAAGCGCAGCGCATCATCGCTGTGCGCGGCGGCTTCCCCCGACGCTAATGCCAACGCCGACCCCATTGCATTGCGGCTGAACGAGCCAGCCCCTGCCCCACACTGCGAGGCACCCCATGCCCAAGTTCTACTTTGACAGCATCGAGCAAGGCGACCCCGTCGCCCCCCTCACCAAACCCCCCGTCACCCGTGTGCAAGTGGCCCGCTTCGCTGGCGCGTCGCAAGACTACAGCCCGCTGCACATCGACGACGACTTCGCCAAAAGCGCAGGCTACGGCGGCGTGTTCGCCCACGGCTCCATTGGCCTCGGCTTTGCCATCGAAGGCGTGACCCGCTGGCTCGAAAACGGCCGGGTGCTCACCGCCTCGGCCAAATACCACAAGCTGGTGTGGCCCGGAGACATCCTCACCGCCAAAGGTGTGGTCGTCGACGTCGAAGAAATCAACGGCGAGTGCCGGGTGCTCATCGACGTGTGGACAGAGAACCAAAACCACGACGTCGTCATGAAGGGGCAACTCACCTGCTTGGTGTGGCCCACCGAAAAAGACGAAAAGAAAAACAAGGGCAAGTGGCCGCCGGTGTCGCCCAAGACCATCAAAGAGCGCAAGACGGCCGAACCCATCGAAAAGCCCAAGTCGGGGCGTCGATCGGCAGGTGGTGGCGACTCGGCCCGTCCGCCGAAGAAGACCCTCGCCCGCGGAACTCCAGTCGAAAAAGACGACAAGAAGAAGAAGTCCGCCAAGAAGGCTGCCGCGAAGAAGGCGCCGGCCAAAAAGAAGGCTGCAGCCAAGAAGGCGCCAGCCAAGAAAAAGGCTGCCGCGAAGAAGGCCCCAGCCAAGAAGAAGGCGCCGGCCAAGAAGAAGGCGCCGGCCAAGAAGAAGGCAGCAGCCAAAAAGAAGAAGAAGTGAGGCGCACGCTTCTGACACAAAGGGCACCCCAGCAGGGGTGCTTTTTTGTTTCTTTTCAGCTGGTTGCCGCAGGCGCATCCTGATTTCTCTTTTGTTTCAGACGGTTATAAACCTCTGTTTTCATTGAGATGGGATGCAGGCGCAGGCCTCGGCTTCGGTGCAGGCGCAGGCCTCGGCTTCGGTGCAGGCGCAGGCCTCGGCTTCGGTGCAGGCGCAGGCCTCGGCTTCGGTGCAGGCGCAGGCCTTCACTTCGACGGGTGTAAAAACCACAACAAGGCGAAAAAACCACACCGCCAAGCCGCTGTTTTTCAAAAAGACTTCCAATCAGACCGAATGTCAGGGCAATCACACCCCAATCCCCCAGCCGCAAACCCCCGTTTCTCCGCATTTCAGAGTTGGCACGTCGTCTGCAAAGCATAGAAGCGTTGGCGCGCAGCCCCTCCCCCCCATCCGCGCGTCAACACTTCCCCCCGGCGCAAACCTCCCCCCCGCTGCGCCGGGGGTCTTTTTTTGCCTGCACGCCAAAAAAAGCGCGCCCTAGACGGGGCGCGCAGCAGGGGCGGTGCGAAACCCACCTACCAGCGGATGCTGTACACAAAGCTCGCCTTCTCGGTGCGCAGCCACCGTTCGGTGATGGTGCCACGCAGGGTCTTGTAGGCGCCGTCGTCGTCGACATAGGGCTTCTTCAAAGCTTCGGCATCGACCTTGTCACCGCCGCCTTTGATGCGCGCCACCCGCGACATCAACTTGTCGATGGCGCCCGACATCTTGCCGAAGTCGATGGACATGCACCCTTTGTCGACGCCATTGGCGGCGTTTTGCTCGGCGTTCCACACCATGGCGCCCTCATCGAGGAAGTAGCCCACCTGAATGGCCGCGAGTTGGCTGTAGTTGCGCGGGTGTCCGCCCGACGTGTACATGCCGCGCGAGATGTGGCCGAACGCCCACGCCAAGTTGCCGGTGTGCGCGCTCTTGGCGGACGCCTCGTCGAGAAGCTTTTTGCCCACCAACCATTCGGTGAAGTACAGCGCAGCCGTCTGCGCCTTCAGCTCTTCAAGCGTCGACGCCAACGGACCGCCGAAGATGGCGGGCGCGGTCTTGCCATCGATGGCGTATTCGTGAGCGGGGCCCAGGTTGTGTGCCGCCTCATGCAACACCGTGCCCAGCACGCCGTCGTCTTGAGGGTTGTAGGCCGCCATCGTCTCCTTGCAGAACAGCGAGGCCATCTGCTTTTGGTGCGCCACTTTGGAGTCGGCGTCGGTGTAGAGGTTGGTCATGACGACGGTGCGGCCCCCTTGTTCGGCGGTGGCGCCCCAGTTGGGCAACGACTGACCGATGGTCGCGCCATGGGCCGAGCGCGAATCGCCGGCGTTGACGACGATGTCGATGAAGTCGGGCAACTGAAAGTTCACTTCACGGGCTTTGTAGGGCGCGCCGGCCTTGTCGGCGAGGGCTTGCTCCATCTCGGCTTTGACGGGGTCGAGCTTTTGTTGCCAGGTGATCGACGCTGGGTTGATGCGGGCGAAGCTGACGTGAAAGCCCGCCTTGAAGGCACACGGCTCAAAGTACACCTCGTCGGGCGCGATGCGCAGGTACCACTTGCTCTTCGTCTTGCCCTGCGCCGCCCAGGCGGCGTTGGCCGGCTCCCAGTTGTTGTCACGAAACGCTTGGGCCGCAGCCTTGAGGTACGCCTTGAACCCCTGCTCGTCGTCAGAGGTGATGGCGTCGCCAGCAGCGTCGAGGTGCTTGGCCACCGTGGCCATCTGCTCGGGGTACGCCTGTGGGTAGGCGACCGCCTTCAATGCGCCCCCCTCGTCGACCACGGTGGAGAAGTGCCCGACGAGCGCAGGGTCGACCTTGGCCAGCCCGTCGCAGAACTTCTCATCGTCTTGCAGGGCGGCTGGGTACAGACCCGACCGTTTTTTCGCAGGCATGTCGGCGAGGGCGCCACAGGCAGCGTCGGCTTCGGTCTTGGGCGCCTGGCACCACGGGCTCTGGTTGCGCACAAACAGCGAACGGCTCATGGGGTCGCTGACTTTGCCCTCAAGCTCGGTGATGCCCAGCTGCAGTGCATGCAGCTCCTCGATGGCCAACGCCGCCGTCAACACATGCTCGACGATGGCTTTGTCTTCGGCCGAGGCGGCGGTGAAGTCGTTGGCGACGAGCGTGGGACGTCCTTGGCTCAATTCCAACAGCACCGTTTCACGGCGGGTGCGCTCTTTGTCGTCGAGCCCGCTGAAGTCGTGGCCTTCGACGTACACCTTGGCGATGGCATCGTAGTGCGCCGCGAACGACGCCCGTGCCGACGTGGGGTCGGGCGCGACGGTGGTGGCCTTTTGCCCCGCGAGGCGCGGCCCGAGCCACAACACGTTGAGCTCGTCGTCGTCGAGAATGCCGTCTTTGTTGTCATCGGCGCGCCAGAACACCGGCAATGCCAGCTCAGCGGCGATGCGATTGAAATCGCGGCGGGGCACGCGGTCGCGCTTGACGGCCACCGTCTGCTCTTGGCCGTGCTCGCCACCGCTCGCCGGCTGTTTCTCGGCCGGCTTGGAGCTGGCGCACGCCGTCAACGACAAGGCGCACAGCGTCGCCGCGATGCGAGGAATCATGCGAAACGACGTCGACGACGTCGCCCGAGGCAGAAGGGATGACGAAGGCAGAAGCATCAGGCTCTCCGGTGAAGGTGTGCACCCGTCGGCAGGTGCTGCGCCCGCATACCCTGCCCTGTGCACACATGGCAAAGGGGCTGTGGCCGACGCCAAGCAGCAAGGCGCTTTCGCCGGGGCGACGTCGTGTGCTACCGATGGGGCGCACGCGCCTTTTGTCGAGGAGGAATTGTGCTCTCATCCCGACTTCTGTGGACCCTATCGTTGACCGCCCTGTTCGCCCTTGGCGGCTGTCGGTTTGGCAGCGCAGCGGTGACCCACGACTTTGAAGCCCTGTCGTTCGCCCCCAACGGGACGGTGTTTGCCTACGTCGACGAGCGGGATGCCTTTCACGCCGACAAGGAGACCCCCCGCGTGGTGGTCACCGGCACTTGGTTGGTCATCAACCCCAACGCCGACCTCTCTGACCTCGGCGGAGCCGAACTCGACGACATGCAGCACGAATACACGCTGCGCGAAGCGTTTGCCCTGGTGCTCGACGACCAGGCCGATGTCGACGACAACGCCGACTTTTCGCTCATCACCGAGGGCGACGTGGTCGTCGACGGCGGCGGCATGTCGCTGCAGCTGCACCTGCCTCCTGAGCGGCTCGACGCCGCCTCCCGCTACGCCACCTTCGTGCCCTATGGCAGCCGTCGCGTCGTCGACGTCGACATCGAAGAAGTCATCTTTGGCGACGGCGGCGTGGTGCGCGGCAGCGTCATCGTCGACATCGAGCGCAGCGAACGCGACGTCTCCGACGCCAAAACCGGACGCATCGAGCTGAGCTTCACCGCCCCCCTCGTCGACGAACTCATCGCCGAAAAGAACTTGGCCACCCTCGGCGCCCCCGACGTCGTCGCCGTGCCTTGGGCCCCGACGGAGTCGGCGCCATGATGCGGCTGCGCTCTTTGCTGTTGGGCACCGCTTTGTGCGTCGGCGGCTTGGCCTGTGCGCCAGCGTCGTCGACGGGCGACTTTGAAGGGCTGCGGTTCGCGCCCACCCAGCTGGCCTTCGCCGTGCATGACCGCCACACGTTTCTCGACGACAACGGACAGTCGCTGGCGGTGCGCCGCCCCACAGCCGAGTTGGCCGTCGACTTTTACTTTGCCGATGCGTCCGCGGTCGCCGACGTTGATTGGCGGCACCTGTCGGCCGAAGAACAGCGCGACCTGCGCCGTGAACTGGCCGAAGGCGATGCCTTCTACTTGAAGCATGTGCCGCTGTTTGACATCGACCCCGGCGCCTCCCTCGAATGGACGCTGCAAGACGCCGTCACCGACGACGACGTGGCCTTCGCCGCCGCCCACGGCCAAGCCGAGCTGCACAACGACGGCTTGGGGGTTGGCGCGCTCTTGGAGCTGAAGCTTGACGTCGACGACGCCGACATTGGCCCCAGTCAGGGTTTTGTGCGCGGCACGTTCGAGTTCAAACGCAGCCGGGCCGAGGCACAAGAGGGCGATGTCGCCACCGGCGTCGTCGAAATCGACTTTCAAGTGCCCGTCATCGGTGAGCGCGTCGGCAAAGCCAATGCCGCTTTGTTTGAGCCGATTGTGCGCTGCGCTGCGGCCAATGGCCCGGCGCAACAGGCGGGTTGTGCCGATGTCGCCATGGACGCCGTCCTCGACGAGAACAGCACGTTCTAGCAGCCTGCGTCTCGCCCACAGATGCACCAAGCCGGTCAGAAATGTGACCTCGAGGGTCCTGCCTGCGTACAGTGCCCGATGGGGTGCCGAGAGGTACACCTGCGAGGTACGTGGTGAGCGAAGATCGGCAAGAATCCGCAAGTGGATGGCTCAGCCACCCAGCCCTGGATGTGGTGGTGGGCGCTGGCGCCTGGAGTCTTCCTTTGCTGGCCCTCACGGGGTCTTTGGGCGGCGAGTTGGCGCAGAACGTCGCCATGGCGTTTTACGCGTTGGCGCTGGTCGTCAACATGCCGCACTACGCCGCGACCCTCCACCGCGCCTACCGCAACCCCGCCGACGTCAAAGCGCACGCGCTGTCGATGGTGTGGGGCACAGCGCTCATTGTCGCAGGCCTCATCGCCGTCATCGTGAAGCCCATCTATCTGGGCTACCTCTTCACCGTGTACCTGGTGTGGAGCCCCTGGCACTACAGCGCGCAAAACCAAGGCATCGCCACGCTCTTTCTGCGTCGAGCAGGGGCGGAGCACGACGACAGCGACCGCCGTCGTTTTCGTTGGGGATTCATCGCGAGCTACGTGTTGTGGATTTTGGGCATGCAAAGCGGCACGTCGACGCCGTTGTTGTTGCGCCTGAACCTCGACCCCAGCTGGACCACGCCCGCCCGCCTGGTGTTGCTGGTGGTGTTTCTCGCCTTGGTGGTGCCGCCGTTGAAAAAGGCGTTGGCCACCGCCCGGCAGCCCAAAGTGGTGTGGGGTGCCATCGTCGTCACCAGCAGCCAGTTGATGTGGTTTGGGCTTCCGTGGCTGTTGGCGTCGACCACCGACGGCGACATCTCGCCGCTGTACTACGCGACGGGTGCATTGGCCTTCATGCATTGCGCCCAATACCTGTGGGTGGTGCACGCCACCGAGAAGAGAGAACACCAAAAAGCCGGTGTGCGTTTTCGGCCGGGTCTTTGGGCCTTGGGCTTGTTGTCGACGGGGGCGGCGCTGTTTTTCTTGGGGCCGTTGGCCCTCAGCCACGGCTTGAAGCAAGACCTCGCCGTGATGTTGTTGGCCTTTCAGGCGGCGGTGAACATTCACCACTTCCTCATTGACGGCGTCATTTGGAAGCTGCGCGAGCCGCGCTTCAAAACCATCACCGTGGCCGACGTCGACGACGACAACGCAGAACTCGCCGATGCCGAACTCGCCGCCCCGCTCGCTTTGATGCTGGCGGCGTCGGTGGCCCTGGTGTGCGTCGGCGGCCTCGGCGTGTACCAACACCTGCTGGTGCAAACCGGCGCGTCGCAGGAGCAGCTCGACCGCGCCAACCAACTCAACCCCCACGACAAGCGCGTCGAACTTCGGCTGGCGCAAGACTTGGTGCAGAAGAACCAGCTCGACGCTGCCATTGACTTGCTGGTGGCTGCCGCCAAGGAGTCGCCCGGCAACGCCGACCTGCAGATGACGACGGTGCGGTTCTTGGCCGTGAAAGAAAAAACGCAACAGGCCTACGACCTCATGCGGCAACAGCCGGAGCATTTTCGGGCGTCGTTCGCCGACCGCGCGCACCTGGCGGCGATGGCGTTGGAGTTGAACCTCGTCGACGACGCCGAACGCTGGATGGAGGCGGCGGCGCAGCTCGACGCGCAGCATCCTGAGGTGCACCGCTACCGCGCGATGATCGCGCAACGTCGCGGCGACGAGGCCGGCTTGGTGCGTCACGCGCAAGCGTGGCTGGCCGCAGCAGAGGCGGCCGGACTGGGGCATCCCCTCGACCAACTGCCCCCCGATGAAGACTTCGTCGACCTGCTGTTGGCGACGGCGCAAGCCGCCCGCGAAGCCGAAACACCTGAGTTGGTGCATTCGTGGCTGCACAAATTGTCGGAGGCGTCGGTGCAGTTGAACCGACCCGACCTTGCTGTGCGGGCCAAAGCTGAAGAAGCCCGCAACGCAGCCGGCCGCAAACAATGGCAAGAGGCTCTGCAGGGCTATGCGCTGGCGCTGGAGCTGTCACGCCACACCCACCTCCCGCTCGTCGAGGGGCAGCTGTGGATGTCGTTCGGTGCACTGCTCGAAGAAGCCCGCGACATCAGCATGCAAGAACGCTTCGTCGTGGCGTTGAAGGCGAAAGAGTTCGCCGATGAATTGAAGGTTGACGACGTCGACGCCGACTTGCCCCACGTGGTGCTGAAGAAGAACTCGTTCGAATCGCTGGCCAAGCTGCAAGACCGCATGCCCCCCGACGAGATTCGCGTTGCGGCCGAACAGAGCGAGTTCATCGCGCGACGGCTGTTGCAGCGCTATGCGCGGGTGGAGACGCCACCGACCGCACAAGCGCCCACAGACGAGCGGCCGACGGATGACGCCTCCAAGAAAAAGGCGCCCACCGGAGAAGGGGCAGACGCAGGACGCACGCCCTAGACTTGTTCGGCGAGCATCTCACCGACATTCGGGGTGGGTGCTGAAGGGAGACGCTTCTCTCGACGAACTGGTGAGAATCGCCGAGCGCTGTTCGATGGCGTGTGCGACCGTCGCTACTTCTCAAGCTTGCGGATGCACACATTCATGAAGTCGAACTGCACCGGCTTGATGTCGCGGCCGTTGAGCAGCTTCAGACGCTGGGCCGCGCAGTTGCCCTCTTTCGCCAGTTTCAACAGCTTGGTCTTTAGTCGGTGGGCTTCGGCAGCGTTGCCTTCGAGCTTTGGCGCCGGCGTCTTGTTTGGCGTCGCCGATGCCACCTTGTCGTCGGGTACGGGCTTGGCCGTCGACAAAGGCGTCTTTGACTTTGCCGTTGCGTCTGCTTTCGGAGCTGGTGTTTTCTTCGGCGTCGTCGACGCTCGCGCGACCTTCTTCTCCACCGTCTTTTGCGCTGCTCTTTGGGGCGTCTTCGTGTTCTGCGTCTTCTTTGTCGTCGACGACGCGGGCGGTGTCACTTCGGGATTGGGGGTCTTGGCGACAACGTCTTCAACCGGCTTCTTTGGAGTGTCGACGTCGGCACCGTTGGAGGGCGTCGTCGACGGGGAAGGCGCGGGCGTCGCAATCTTCGTCGGGGCCGGCGTGCGCGTGAACCAGTAGGCGCCGAAGCCAGAGAGCGCGACGGCGCCTGCCAACATTGCCGCCCGCAGCGCTGTGTTCTGCGGCTGAAAAGCGGCCCGCTGGGCGGCAAGCGTGTCGCTGCCTTCGCCCCGCCGCACCCGTAGGGTCTCGTCGACGGTGTGCTCTGCACTGGCGTCTGCAGAAGGCAGCGCCCCCAGCTCCGGCGCCAAGTCGGTGATGCCCGCTCGCAGCAAGCGTGCGGCCTCTTGCTGGGGAATCGGCCGGCTTTTGTCGTCGAGGATGAGGTTTCTAGCGCCGCTGGGCTCGGCAATGGAGATGGCGTCGGGGCCCGGTTCATACCCCGGCACCTGCACGTCGGCGAAGCGGGCCAAAAAGCGGCGTTCGGCTTCGCGGTCGACGTCGAAGAGCGTCTCCATCACTTGCCGGGCCTTTTTCTGTTGGTTGCCTGGATGCGTCTGCGCCAAGTAGAGGTCGATGGCGTCGACGAAGTCACCACAGGTGGCGAAGCGGTCTTGCCGTCGAGGTGCCAACGCCTGCTTCAGCAGTGCCGCGAGGTCGTTGTCGAAGTCGGCAAGCCCGGGCGGGAGGTAGGTGCCTTTGCCCACCACTTGCCAGATTTGGTAGTTGCTCATGTCGCCGTAGAAACGCTCGCCCGCCAACAGTTCATAAGTGACGACGGCGGCCGCGAACTGGTCGGTCTTGGCGCACACGTCTTCACCGCGCGCTTGCTCCGGCGACATGTAGGCGACCTTGCCCATGACGACTTGCGATTCGGTTTGCTCTTCTTTGAGCTCGCTGGCCGCGAGCCCGAAGTCGATGAGCTTCACCTCGCCCTCGTAGTTGATCATCACGTTCTGCGGGCTGACGTCGCGGTGCACCAGCTTCAACGGCTTGCCCGTGATGGGATGCGCCAGACGGTGCGCGTAGTCGAGGGCCTCGAGAAAATCGCGCGCGATGTACAGCACCACCTCAGGCGGCAGCGACGTGCTGCGCGAGAAGCTGCGGTTTTGCAGCTTGCGCAGGTTGACGCCCGAGACGTACTCCATGGCAAGGAAGTATTCGCGGCCGACACGTCCGGCGTCGAAGACATGGCAGATCTTGGCGTGGTTGAGCTGCACCACCAGTCGGGCCTCGTCGATGAACCGCCTGACATACTCGTCGTTTTGCGTGACGTCAGAACGCAGCTTCTTCAACACGCACAGACGGTCGATGCCGGCCACGCCGCCCGACTTGGCGAGGTACACCTCCCCCATGCCGCCCTGGGCGAACGAGCTGAGCAGGGCATAGGCACCAAAGTGACGGGGGAATCCGTCGTCAAGGCCTGGCCCTGGGTCTTGTGGCATGGGGATGGATGCGCTCTCGGTCTGGGACACGTGCAGCTCCTGCAAGACCCCGGCGTGACACCGTCGTCGACGTCGTTGGGGGGTGGTTCAGCGTAGCAAGAGTCGACGGCAACGTCGCGAATTGCCCTCTCTCCCCTCGATCTTCTTTGTTCAGGCTGCAAGCGTTGCTGCATGAGCATGACGCTGCGTGATTGGCTCGCCGACGGCGAATTCGGCCTGACGATGTCGTCGGGGTTCTTCGGCTTCTTTGCCCACACCGGCGTCGCCGTCGCCCTTGAAGAGGCCGGCCACCTCCCCGTCGAGGTGTCGGGCTCGTCGGCAGGTGCCTTGGTCGGCGCCGGCGTCGCCACCCGCATGGGCGCCACCCGGCTGAAAGACGAGTTGTTTGCCCTCAAGCGCCAAGACTTCTGGGACCCATTCCCGGGGTTGGGACTGTTGCGTGGGCGGCTGTTTGAACAACGTCTGCGCGACCTCTTGCCCGTCGACGACGTTGCGGCTTGTCCCATCAAATACTCCGCCAGCGTCTTCGACGTGTTTGGCATGAAGACGGTGGTGCGCGACGCAGGCGACTTGCCCCAGTTGGTGCGCACCAGCTGCACCTTCCCCTTTCTGTTTCATCCTGTTTGGCACGATGGACGGCTGTTCATTGACGGCGGTGTCCTCGACCGCCCCGGCCTCGAGGGCATGCGGCAGCACCGGGTGCTGTACCACCACCTCGCCTCCAAAAGCCCATGGCGTCGACGAGGGTCGCAGGCCCTGCAGGTGCCAAAGCGCGTCGGGATGAAGACGCTGGTGGTGCACGGCCTGCCGCGGGTGGGCCCCAACAAACTCCACGTCGGGCCCCAGGCCTACTCGGCCGCAGCCAAGGCGTTCGAGCGGGCCCTCGACAGAGCCTTTGACGACGACGGCGTGGTGCACATCGACGTCGACGGCTAGGGCCGCGCAGCCGTGGGTCGTCGTTGCAGACGGATGCCGCGCTGTGAAACATTGCGCCCATGACGTCTTTCAATTCTCGTGTGCCTGCTCTTGGTCTGCTGTTGTCGCTGTCGTTCGGCATGGTGTCGTCGACGACGTGGGCCCAAACGCCTCCAGCTGAAACAGCGGAGATGGCGCAGCCTGCAGTGGTGACGGTGATCTCCAAGTCGAACAAGGGCACGGCGTTTGCGTCGGGCTTCTTCGTCGACACCCACTTGGTGATGACCAACCGCCACCTCGTCGAGGGCGGCGCTCAGGTCACCATCATGAACAGCGCAGGCCAACGGGTGCGCGTTGAGAAAGTGGTGAGCACCAGCGCCAGTTACGACTTGGCCGTGGTGCGCGTGGCCAAACCCGGACGGGCCCGCCTGGTGGTGTCAGACCGGGGCGTCCACAAAGGCCAGCCCGTCGTGTTGGTCGGCGCCCCCTTGCGCGGGCTGGCGTCGTACACGGCCGGCACCATCGTCGACATCGCCCCCGGCGGCGACTCCATGACGTTGTCGGCGACGGTGTCGCAGCGCAACAGCGGCGCCCCCGTCCTCGACGACCAAGGGTACGTCGTCGGCGTCGCCATGCGCACCACCAACGCCGGTGCCGTCGGCAACCACGCCGTCCCCGTCGACCACCTGCAAGACCTGTTGATGGAGGCCAAAGTCTCGTCGTCAGGCGACGGCGGCTCCGCTTCGACGCCCGACGACGATGCCACCGGCGGCGGCGCTCCCGACGACAACGGGGCCACCACAACCGTCACCATCACCCCAGAGGCGGCACAGTTGCCCAAGGTCAACGACGGCCAGTTCGTCGAGGTGCTCCGTCGAGGCCAAGCCTCCGAAGAAGACAACGCCAAAAAAGCGAAAGCCGCTTGCGCCTACAACGACCAACACGGCGAATATTTGTGCGACCCGGTTGTCCTCGCTCAGTTTCATTCGCACCTGTCGGTGCAACAGCAGGACGCCCTGAAAACCAAGACCGAGACCTTCGACGCCAAGCTCATCGTCGACGACAAAGGCTGTGCAAAAGCGGTCAACGTCACCTACGGCGACAGCGCACTGCCCACCCAAGTGAACTGGGCCGGCGCCGTCTTCGTCGTCGGGGGGGCTGCAGCACCTGCTCAGGCCGACACCCCGTTGCCACCCGCCAACTTTCAGACGCCGGCCGGGGCACGAACGTCGGTGCAGCTGTCGAGCGCCACCCAGCCCTGCCTGCTCCCCGACGTCGTCAGCGACGACGTGGTGTTGTCGCTGCAGATTCCGGTGCAGGCCGGCACCTACTCCCGCTTGGCGCGCTTTCAGTGGAAGCAAGCGCAAGTGACGACGCCGCTGACGGCGTGGCACGCCATGCGCTACCAGACGCCGCCGCCAGAGGCCGGGCCTCCGGGCGAACAACCGATGCCACCCAAAGCCGAAGACCCGCCCTACGCGTTGTACGGCGGCGCCGCCGGCGTGGTCATTCCCCTCGCTGCCGGTGGACTGGTGGGCATCGGCGTCGCCGCAGCGACGGCAGGCAGCACCGAAATGCCGCTGTACCTCGTCGGTGTCGCCGGTGCGTCTGTGGTGGGCGCTGTGGCGGGCGGCGGGATTGGCGCGCTCATGGGCGTATTCGCCTCGCGCCAAGCACAAGAAGAACGCGCTGCTTTGTGGCGCGATTACAACGCCGCCAACACCGCTTGGGAGCAACGCAACGCCGCCCACAAAAAGTGGTCGGCCTACAAGCGCGCCACCAAGTCGTTGCACGACGGCGCGCGTTGACGACGACGTTGCCCACCTGACGCCCCCCTCCGACGGAGCCGACGATGATGAGCCGCAAAGAAATCACCGCCACGCTCAAGCGCTATGCCTTTGCGGCAGAGGTCACCGGCGACGACCGTGTCGACGGCAAGGCCATTGCCGGTGCGCTGTGGGGTCTGCGCTCCATCGAAGAAGACCTCGCCGACCTCCACGCCCAAGGCGGCATCGCCAGCCACCGCCAGCTGCCGAAGGCCATGAAGACGGCGTTGGTGGCCTTGCTCGACGGCGAGCCGCTTCCGTTTGCCGACGAGCTCGAAGCGCAGGTGCCCGACGGCGTCTTTGACTTGCAGCAGGTCAAAGGGCTGGGCGCCAAGAAGATTCGCCAGCTGTGGCACGACCTCGACGTCACCGACCTGTCGTCGCTGGCCTACGCCTGCCAAGAAAACCGTCTGCTGACGCTGAAGGGCTTCGGCGAGAAGACCCAGAACAAGGTGCTCGACCAGCTGGCCACGCTGCAGCAAAACGCCAAGCTCCGTCGGCTTGACCACGCCATGGCCTTGTCGGCCGAGTGGTGTCAGGTTCTCGGCGACGTCGACGGTGTGGTGTGCGTGGTCGAGGCGGGCGATGTTGCCCGTCGCCAAGAAGTTGCGCGATCGCTGCACGTGGTGGTCGCCGTCGACGACGACGTCGAAGTCATGCTGCCGGCATTGGCCGACCACCTCGACCAAGCGGGAGCTCTCGACGTCGACGTCGTTGAAGAGCTGTGGCTTGAAGCTCGGCTTGAGCAGTTTCCCCTGCGCATCGATGTCGTCTTCGAAGAAGACCTCGCGCCGGCTGTTGTGTGGCACACGTCCGACGCCGAACAGCAACAGGCGTTGTCGACGAGGGCCACCGCCAAAGGCGGCCGCTTTCAAGACGGCGAACTGCTTCTGCAGGGTGCCAACGTCGCCAGCGAAGACGACGTCTACGCTGCCTTGGGATTGGTGCCCGTGCCCGCAGAGCGACGCGAAGGCGCGGTGCTCGTCGAGCAGGGCACGTCCCAGCCGCGCCTGTTGCAGCGGAACGACATTCAAGGCGCCCTGCACAACCACACCACGGCGTCAGACGGCATGAACACGTTGGAGCAGATGCACGCGGCGGCCTCGGCCATGGGTCTGCGCTACCTCGGCATCAGCGAGCACAGCGAGTCGGCGGTGTATGCCGGTGGGCTCACCGCCGCCGGGCTCGACAAACAGCGCTCCGCCCTCGACGCCCTCAACGCCAAAGGCGAAGGGGCCGTGCTGTTGGCCAGCGTCGAGTCAGACATCCTCCCCGACGGCAGCCTCGACTATGACGCCGGTGTGCTCGACGGGCTGCACCACGTCATTGCCTCGGTGCACGCGCGCGGACGCCTCGACCGCGATGGGTTCACCGCGCGCATGGTGGCGGCCGCGTCGTCGCCCCACACCGACATCATCGGACACCCGACGGGCCGGCTGATTCTGGGGCGGGCTCCATCCGACTATGACGTCGAGGCCTTCCTCGACGCCTGTGCTGCAAGCGGCACCGCCGTCGAACTCAACGCCAACCCCGCCCGCCTCGACTTCAACGAGCGCCATCTGGCGGCCGCCAAAGAGAGAGGCATCGTCGTATCGGTGTCGGCCGACGCCCACAGCGTCGAGGCGCTGCACCATCTCGACTACGGCGTGGCCATCGCCCGTCGAGCGGGGCTCACCCCAGACGACGTGCTCAACTGTTGGGACGTTGAGCGTCTCAACGCTTGGCTGCGTTCTCGACGAGAACGCGCCTCAGTTTGACATTCTCCGAAACGTCGAACTTTTAGAACTCGATTCGATAGTTTCTAACTTACAGATGTGAGCTCCCGCTCCGACCACCCGAAGTCGGAGGGAGTTCCAGGTGCTTCGGATGCAAGGCGCGAGCATCGCAGGGAGGGAGCGACCTTGAGGGTCGTGACCGACCGAGAAGCACAGCAACGACGCAGGCGAGGTGCCTGGGGCTCCCGATCATTGGTCGATGCCGTACTTGGCGAGTTTGTAGTACAGCGCCGACGTCTTGATGCCGAGCTTGCGTGCCGTCTCGGTCTTCACGCCGTTGGCGTTTTCATAGGCGCGGAGAATCAACGCCTTCTCGAGCCCTTCGAGGATCTCGTCGAGGGTGCGGGGGTCATCTGCAGCGGGGAGGCCGTCTTCGCTGGCCTTCACCGACGACGGCTTCAAACTGCCGAGCATGGCGGGCAGGTCTTCAGAGGCGATGCGCTCGCCTTCGGCGAACACCAGCGCCTGCTCGATGACGTTCTCAAGCTCACGCACGTTGCCCGGCCAGCGGTAGGCCTTGAGGGCGGCCATGGCGTCTTTGTCGACGTCGGTGACGTCGGGGTTGATGCTCGGCGCCATCTTCTGCACGAAGTGCTTCACCAACAGCGGAATGTCTTGCACGCGCTCGCGCAACGGCGGCACGGCGATGGGGATGATGTGCAGGCGGTACAGCAAGTCTTCGCGGAAGCTGCCCTCTTGCACCATCTGCTTGATGTCGCGGTGGGTGGCTGAGACCACGCGCACGTCGACAGAGATGACGCCTTCACCGCCAACGCGCTCGATCTCCTTCTCTTGCAGAGCCCGCAGAAGCTTGGCCTGCATGTCGAGCGGGACGTCGCCGATCTCGTCGAGAAACAGCGTCCCGCCGGAGGCCAACTCGAAGCGACCCAGTTTGCGTTTCACGGCGCCGGTGAACGCCCCGCGCTCGTGGCCGAACAACTCGCTCTCGAGCAGCGTGGCGGGAATCGCCGCGCAGTTCACGCTGACGAACGGCTCATCACGGCGCGGCGACAAGTTGTGTATGGCCCGCGCCACCAACTCTTTGCCGGTGCCCGACTCGCCCTGGATGTAGACGGTGGTGTCGGCGCGGGCGACCTTCTTGATGGTCTTCATGACGTCGAGCAAGGCGTCAGAGCTGCCGATGATGCCCACGTCTTCGCCGTCAGCGTCGTTGCCCTTGGCGACAGGTTTGGCGGCCTGATACGGGCGGGCGGCGTCTTCTTCGCGGGCGTCGCTCAAGCCCGCCACTTTCTCCATCTGGCGTCGTTCGTCGCGCAGGCGCAGCCCGGCAGTGACTTTGGCGCGAAGCACGTCGGGCGAGAAGGGCTTTTCAACAAAGTCGAACGCCCCCTCTTTCATGGCCTCGACGGCGGTGGCGACGGACCCGTAGCCCGTCATGAGCATCACCACGGCGTCGGCGTCGAGCGCCCGCACCTCCCGCAGCACGTCGAGGCCGTCTTTGCCTTCCATCTTGAGGTCGGTGAGCACCATGTCGACGGGGTGTTTGCCGAAGGCGGTGATGCCTTCATCGCCGCTTTTGCAGACCACGCAGGTGTGCCCCATCTTCTTGAGAATGGCGCGAGCGCCCTCCCGCAAGGTCTCGTTGTCGTCGACGATGAGGATGCACGCCATGCTCCACCTCCACCCGTCTTGTACCCAGATGCATCCTGGCGCTCAACCCAGCGGCACGTCCCCCATGGGGCCAAACGACAAACGGCGACCGCCGAAGCCGTCGCCGCTGTGCATCGTGCTGCCGTCGACGTCGTCGTCAGGCTTTGGGACGGGTCACGGGGTCGCGGTAGTCGACGCTGAAGGTGTCGAATCCAGCGAGGGCTGCATCGGCGTCTTCACCCTCGCGCAACGCAAACCAGTTGAACCCCACCTGTTGCAGGTAGTGCAACTGGTCGCGCCCGACGTCACCGGCGGCCCGCAGCGCGCCTTGGTAGCCGTGCTTGTCGCGCAAAAGCCGTGCGTGGGAGTAGCCGCGTCCGTCCATGAAGGTCGGGAAGTGGCATTCAACGAGGGCAATGTGCGGCAGCAACGCCACGACTCGATTGACGTCGTCATCTGGCTGCAGACGCACGCCGACGTCGTGGCCGTCCGACGCGGCCGATGCGAGCTGGTCTTTCACGCGTTCGGCTTCGTCGAGGCTGAGCACAACATTGGCCAACTCGGCGGGAGCGTCGTCAGCGAACGTGTAGGGGTCGGCCGCCAGGGCTCGGTCGATGATGTGGGCGTTCATGCGGCACCTCCTTGGGTCTCGGCGTCGTCGTCTTTTTTGTACACCACGTCGTGAAAGGCGCGGTGGCCCACCCGCTTGGTGAACTGCAAGAACGTCTCACCGTCTTCGCGCTCGGCCACGTAGTGGTCGGTGATGGCTTCGATGGCGTCGACTGCGCTGTCGGCGTCGAGGGCGGGGCCAATCCAACGGCCAATGCTGGCGTCTTCGCCGGCTTCGCCACCGACGAGAATTTGGTAGCCCTCGACGCCCTTCTTGTCGACGCCGAGGATGCCGATGTGCCCCACGTGGTGATGCCCACATGCGTTGATGCAGCCCGACATCTTCAACTTCAGCGGCCCGATGGCCTCGCGCTTCTCTTCAGACTGCATGCGCTCGATGATGGTCTTGCTGAGCGGGATGGAGTGTGTGTTCGCCAAGTTGCAGAAGTCGAGACCAGGGCAGCAGATGAGGTCTTCGACGGTGCCGGCGTTGCTTTCGGCCAAGCCCAACTCGACCAGCGCCGCGAACAACGCCGAAACGGTGCGCTGCTCGACGTGGGGCAGCACCAAGTTCTGCTCGTGGGTCACGCGCACTTCGCCCATGGAGAACTTGTCGGCGAGGTCGGCGATGGCGTCCATCTCGGCCGAGGTGGCGTCGCCCGGAGCGCGCTGCGTGTCTTTCAAGTTCAGCGTCACCGCGACGTAGCCCGGCTGCTTGTGCAGGGTCAGGTTGCGCCTGCGAAAGCCCAGCTCCGCGTCGCTGGCGTCGACGTTGACGAGCTCTTCGTCGTCGAGGGTGGCAAAGGCAGGCGCCTTCCACGAGGCCTTCATGACGTCGATGTGCTCTTGGGTCAGGTGCAGGGGGCCCTTCTGAATGCGGGCGAATTCTTCGTCGACAGCGGCGCGGAAGGCCTCCACGCCCATCTGACGCACCTGGATTTTGATGCGGGCCTTGTACTTGTTCTTGCGGTCGCCACCGAGGTTGTAGACGCGCAAGATGGCTTCGCAGTAGGTGAGCATGTCTTCAGCGGGCAAGTTGTCGCGCACCAGCGGAGCGACGACGGGTGTGCGGCCGAGGCCGCCGCCGACGTAGACCTCGAAGACGTCGTTGCCGCTGTCGTCGTGCTTCAGACGCAGTCCGATGTCGTGAAAGCGCATGGCCGAGTGGTCGTCGGTGTCGCCGGTGAAGGCCACCTTGAATTTTCTCGGGAGGTACAAAAACTCAGGGTGCGCCGTCGACCATTGGCGCAGCAACTCGGCGTAGGGACGAGGGTCGGCGACCTCGCTGCGCGACAGGCCGGCGAAGTGGTCGACGGTGGTGTTGCGAATGCAGTTGCCCGACGTTTGAAAGGCGTGCATCTGCACCTTGGCGAGGTCGGCCAAGATGTCGGGGATGCTCTCGATGGTGGGCCAGTTGTATTGGATGTTCTGGCGCGTCGTGAAGTGGCCGTAGTCTTTGTCGTAGGTGCGCGCGATGTGGGCGAGCGTGCGCAGTTGGGTCGACGACAACAAGCCATAGGGGATGGCGACGCGGATCATCGGCGCGTGACGCTGGATGTAGACGCCGTTGCGCAAACGCAGCTGACGAAATTCGTCTTCAGAAAGTTTGCCGTCGAGAAAACGTTGCGTTTGGTCGCGAAATTCGGCGACACGTTCGTCGACGATGCGCTGGTCGATGGGACGGTAGGTGTACATGAGGTCCTCTATTGGAGCTGGTCGACGGGGTCCCGTCGACGACAAGCTCAGCAGGTGGGCTAGGCGCTCAGCGGCGCGGGCACGGCGGCGGCATCTGCCGCGGCGTCAGAAGTGGGCAAGAAAGAGAGCATGGCGTTCAGTTCTTCGCCGATGCCAACGACGTCTCCGACGACCACGATGGCGGGTGGTCGCACCTGTTCGTCGCGCACCACGTTGACCATCTCGTCGACAGTGGTGAACAACACGCGTTCGCTCTCCCAAGTGGCACGTTCGATGAGCGCCGCCTTCATGTTGGGGGCGACGCCAGCGTCGAGAAGGCCCCGTTGAATGTCGGGCAGGTTCTTGATGCTCATCAAGAACACCAAGGTGCCGCCTGCCTTTGCGAGGTGACGCCAACGGTCGGGGAGCTTGTCGTGCGACGGGCCACCACGGCCGGTGATGACCGTGAAGTGGGTGGACACGCCACGGTGGGTGACGGGCACGAGTGCTGTGGCGGGGCCGGCCACCGACGACGTCACGCCAGGCACGACCTCGACGCAGATGCCAGCTGCGGCACACACCAACGCCTCTTCAGAGCCGCGCCCGAAGACGAAGGCGTCGCCGCCTTTGAGGCGCACCACGCGCTTGCCTTGTTTGGCTTCGTCGACGAGGAGCCGATTGGTGACGTCTTGTGGTGTCTGGGGGCCGCCTGGAATTTTGCCCACGTCGACGATGTCGGCGTCGGGGCGGGCAAAGGCCAACAAGTCTGGGTGCACCAAGCTGTCGGTGAGGATGACGTCGGCTTGTTGCACGCGTTTGAGGCCACGGACGGTGATGAGTTCAGGGTCGCCGGGGCCGGCGCCGACGAGCGACACCAACGGCGGGGTCGACGACGACGACGGGGCAAGGGGCGGAGCAAATGGAGGCATGGGCGGCTCGGGTCAGGGCGTTTGGGACGTCGTTCAGACGGCAAAGAGCGCAAACGGCAGAAGGCGATTAGGAGGCATGCAGCCCACATTCTTTGTGGTCGGGGTCTTCCCACCACCAGCGGCCCGCGCGGATGTCTTCGCCGTCTTCGATGGCGCGGGTGCAAGGCGCGCAGCCGATGCTGGGGAACCCCTGCTGGTGCAGCGCGTTGGTGGGCACATGGTTGGACTTGGCGAAGGCCCACACGTCGTCGTTGGACAGGTGCAGCAGCGGGTTCACCTTGTACAAGGTGCGCTGCAGCGCAGCGGTGTTGCCCTCGTCGATCGAGAACACCTTGAGGTCTTCGCGGGTGACGCTCTGGCTGGCACGCATGCCGGTGAACCACGCCGGGGCCGTCGACAGGGCACGACGCAGCGGCTCCACCTTGCGGATGAAGCAGCACTCTTTGCGGTCGTCCACCGACGTGAAAAAGCTCATGGGGCCCTTGAGGGTCACCAGCTCTTGCACGACGTCGGCTTGCGGAAAGAACACGTCGATGCCGCGCTTGTACTTCTCGCGGGCACGCTCGAGCATCTGGTAGGTCTCTTCGTGCAGGCGACCGGTGTCGAGGGTGAAGACACGTGCGGGCCGTTCGCCGCGCACCTCGTGCACGATGTGCAAAAGCATCATGTCTTCAACGCCGAAGCTGGTGGCCAGGCTGGTGTCGTCGCCGAAGGCATCGAAGGCTTGCTCGACGATGCGATGGGGGGTGGCGCCTTCGACGCTGGCGTTGAGGGCGTCTAGGTCGACGTCGGCAGGTTTGGGGGCGGTGGCGTTTTGCATGATGGGTCCGTGGTGCCGTAGGTCCGAGTGTTCGGTAGATGTGCTGCGGAGCGTTGGGTTTCAGAAAACGTTTCAGGGGCGTCTGCAGCTCTGCGGCATCGCTGGGGAGCTGCGTGGCTCACCCAGGAGACGGACGGAGAAAAAGCGGAGGCGTCGTCGTCGTCAGGGGAGCGCACGGGAGGTGCGGCAACAGCGACAACAACAACAAAAGGCAGCCATGCAGGCGTCGAAGTCGGGTCCGCAGTGAAGAGCGGACGACAGACGCGAAGCAGGGAGACAAGAGAGAAGCTGCATGGTGGGACGCGGCGCTCAGGTGCACCACAAGGGGGTTTTGCCGGTGATGATGCAGAGTGTCAAATGGCTTCGGCGGATCCAACCGCCCCATGCCTCCGGCCGTCTACCGCCACGTCAGCTCGAACCGCAGGGTGTCGTCGGTGTCGTCGAGCAGCTGCACCGCCACCGCTTGGCCGCCCGCTGCCGCCACCGCCACCTGCAGGGCGATGGTGACGCTGCCGTCGCGGATCCCGAACACGTGGGTCGGCCGCCGCAGCTCGCCGACGGCACGCCCGTCTGTCGACTCCAGCACCCGCAGCTCGGTGCCGCGGTGAAAGGCGCTCCACCGCTTCTGTGCGCCGCGCAACAGCATGTTGGGCGACGTCACCTTCATGAGAAAGCGGTACAGCGGACGGTCGTACAGCTGCTGGGAGAGGTGCGCGATCCACGCGTCGAAGTGGGCGGCGTTCATGCCCTGCCCTTCGGCCATGGCGAGCAAGGCAGCGCTCAGGTGCACCTCCGGCAACCAGGTCGACACCGGCGGCGGGTGCTTCACCAGCGCTTCGATGACGTCGTCGACGTCGCCCAGCGTGTCGGCCGCCTGTGGGAGGTCGTCGAGGGCATTGACCAACAGCGAGCTCTTGCCCTGGCACTCGGGGTACGAGCCGAGCCCGTTCGGCAGTTGCGCAATGTACGCGGCGTACATGGATCCCCCCGACGTCGGCGTCGACGTGCGAGCGCCAGTGTGCCACATCGGCGATGCCGTCGACGACGAAGCGCAAGACAGCGCATCGCGGACGGTCTGCTGCTGCCCCCTTCAGGGTCAGGCGTCCTCGTTTGGATTGCCGAAGACGGCGTGCGCACGGGCGAGTCCAGCATCGGTGAAGCGGCCGATGGCCTCGTCGGGACGCCCCACGATGGTCATGTGCGACGGCACGCAGACGCCGCCCTCAAACAAGCTGCGCGCGCCCAAGGTGGTGTGGTGCCCGACGACGCCACCGAGGCTGGCGCGCCGGGTGTCTTCGCCGTCGACGACGACGGTCTGGCCAGGAGTGCCACCAAAGAAAGCGACGCCGGTGGTGATGAAGATCTCCCGCCCCAGCAGCAAGTCTTCAGTGCCCAAGTTCGACAGCGTCGAGCCGGGGTACGCCACGATGCGGCGCATGTGGGTGTCGATGAGGGTGTGGCAGTCGGCACCGACGACACAGCGGTCGAGCACGGCGTGGTCGGCGACCTTGACGTTCTTGCCAATCCAACTGTTCATCACCGACGCACCGGGCTCCACCTCGACGCCGTCCTCAAGGATGCTGTTTTCGACGTAGGCGGTGGGATGCACCTTCGCCTCACCCAACATCACGTTGCGCCCGCCGACGGCGCCTTGCAGCCGACGTTGTGCGTAGAGCTCGGCGTGGTTCACGTGCAACACATGCAGCCAATGCCGCAGGTCGCCTGCCACCAACGTCGTCGTCGGAAAGCGCAACACATGGGGCGGCGGCCCGGCAGGAGCCACGCGCACCTCGTCTGCGCCGGTGTCTGTGAGCAGGGCGGTGTCGACGGCGTCGTCGTTCAGCATCCACCCCGCCGCCGACGACGAGATGCACTTGCCGCCCAAGGCGCCGGCAAAAACGCCGACCGCGAGCGGGGTGTCTGACGACGCGCCCGACAACGGCTGCAGCCAGTCGAACAGCGGGGTGCCCACGGCGTGGGCCAGCTGGCAGACACCCGAAGTGGCCTGCGACCGCAGCCATGCCCCAGCCTCGTCGTTGACAAAGACGTCTTCGCCGAGGGCCAACACTGTGTCGTCGGGCAGCCGGGCGCCCTCCTCGACATCGACCAGCTGCAAGCCCAAGCTTTGCGCCAGGCGCTGGTGGTGGTCGGCGAGCGGCCGAAGCACGACGTCGAGCTTCAGGGCGGGCTCGCCAAACGGCGCCAATGCCTTTGGCTCACGACGACAAACGCGGACGAGCGTGCTCATTGCTACCCCTCCAGCCACACCAAGTCGTCGCGGTGGATCAACGCCTTGGGCAAACTCCCCAACAGAGCGCGTGCGTCGTCACTGCGCATGCCAGCGACGCGGTGGGCCTCTTCATGCGGCAGCGCCACCAGGCCGCGGGCGAACACCAAGCCATCCCCGTCGACGACGTCGACGGCGTCTCCCGCTTCGAATGTGCCGTCGACAGACACCACGCCCGCGTACAGCAAGCTGGAGTTCTTCTCGAGCGCGCGGCGTGCCCCAGCGTCGACGACGACGCGCCCGGTGCCGCGCAGCGACGCAATCCAACGCTTGCGCGCCGCTTGCGGGCTGACGTCGTGGGCGAACAAGGTGCCGACGTCGTCGCCTTGCACCACGCGCTGCACGATGTCGGGCATCTCGCCGTGGGCGATGACGGTGGCCGTGCCGTGACGACGGGCGATGTCGGCTGCAGCCAACTTCGTCTGCATGCCGCCTGTGCCAAACGCTGCCGCCGGGCCCGCCTTGTTGCGCAGGTCGTCGTCGACGACATCGACAAACGAGATGCGCGAGGCGCCGGGTTCTTCAGGCGGTCGGTCGTACATGCCGTCGACGCCGGTCAACAACACCAGCAAGTCGCACGACGCGAGCCCGGCCACTTCGGCGGCGAGGGTGTCGTTGTCGCCCAGCCGAATTTCGGCGACCGACACCGTGTCGTTCTCATTCACCACCGGGACGACGCCCGCGTCGAGCAAGGTGCACAACGCTGCGCGGGCATTGAGGTAGCGACGTCGAGAGCTGAGGTCGGCGTGGGTCAACAGCAGCTGTGCCACCTGTTGTTGGTGGGCGGCAAAGGCTTCTTCCCAAGCGGCCATGAGGCGCACTTGCCCGACGGCCGCCGCCGCCTGCAACGCCGCCAACTCCGTGGGCCGCGTGTCGTGCCCCAGTTGCGTAAGCCCCAACGCAATGGCCCCCGAAGTCACCACCACACACTGCTTGCCCTGCGCCTGCAGCGCCGCCAGTTGTTGCGCCAGCTTCTTGGGGTACGCCGCATCTTGTGCCAACAGAGCCGACCCCACTTTCACCACCACGCGGGTGCAGTGGGCCAGCTGGGCACGCGCTTGGTCTGCTGACGTCGACGACGACGAGGTCACTTGCCTTCGCCTTCCTTGCCGGCCTTTGCTGTGCCGCTTTTCTCTGGCTTCTTTTGGGTCTTCTTTTTGGGCTCTTCTTTCGGCGTCTCTTTCATCACGCCCGCCTTCACCAAGCTTTGGCCAGGCTTCACGGGCAACTTCACCCGTGCCACTTCACGCGTGGCTTCTTTGGGGGGCTCGACTTTGAGTTCTTTGCCGATGTCGGTGAGTTCGCTTTGGATGTCGACCTTCAACGTCGCTGCGGTGGCTTCGTCGCCGACGGTGAGTTCGCCTTTGAAGGCCACCTTCAACACCACGCCGGTGTCGGCGTCGACCCACACATCGCCCCCTCCGCTCTTGGCGCGGGAGCGCTCGCGCCACGCCGCCAGACGCTTCATGGTTTCGGGGCGCTTTTCGATGACCTCGGTGACGCCACCGTCTTGCACGACCTCTTGGCGCACCGCAGGGAAGGGGTCGTCTTTGCCCATCTGCAGGGCCTCGGCGCTCTTGTCGGTGACGGTCATGACGAAGTGGTAGGCCTCACGGCCTTGCACCGTCTCGAGGCCTTTCGCCGAGAACATCAATGCGTGGGCGAACAACTCATAGAAGCTGCGCCACACGCCGCCGCTCTTGTCGCGCAACTTGAGGGCTTCGCCGGAGGGGTCGCGCGAGATGCGCCACTGGCCATTGTTGTTCTTCAAGAAAAAGATCTTGTTGGCGAACAACAGCTCTTGCCGCGACCCATCCGAGGTGACGTTGACGACGGAGAAGTCACCATCGGCGGTTTGCACCACCAGGTTGTCTTCGGCGGAGTGCACCGTGAACCCAGCGCGGTCGAAGTCGAGCTTGCCTTTGCTGGTGAGCTGGGCCGAGCCGACGCGCTTGGCGACCTCAGAGAACGTCATGCGGTTGACGCGCTCTTGCATGGCCTTGTCTTTGGCCATGCCCGACACCGCCAGCTTTTCTGCGGCCAGCGTGTCGATTCTCGACTTGGGAGGCGGCGCCTGCAGACGCTTTTTGGCCTCGACGTTTTCAGCGCGTTGGCACGAGCAGCCGTTGACCATCACCAACGACAACAACACAGCAAAAGAGAGACGCGTGACCGACATGATTTTCACCGCAGGTGGCCAAGAGCAGGCCCAGGACCCCGCCCCTATGGTCGCTCACGCCAGCTTTCGCAACCCGGCGTGACACAGACGGGCGAGACACAGATTTGTGTGCATCTGTGCAACCTGACGTCGTCGACGTTTGTTCCTTGCTTCGCGTGTGGGCGACGGTGTCATTCGACAGGGGGCGCAAACACCACGGTCGTCGTCGCCTGCACGTTGGGTGGCTGCAGCAGCGCCCAGGTGGCCACGCCTGCCGCCGCCCCGACGACGACCACGGCCCCGACACCCGCGCCGACGCCGATCCACAGCGGCATGGCCGACGTCTCGGCTTCGGGGGTGGCCTCCGTCGTCGACGGCGGAGGCGGTGTCGTCGTCGCCACGGGAGCCGTCTTTTCGGGCACCAGGCGCATCATCAACAACTCGCCGCCGTGCTCGTCGACGAGCAGCAGGGCGGTCAAGGTCGACGGCACCTCCATCTCCATCTTCGCCGCCGCCCGCACAGGCGGATGGTGCTTTCCCTCCCCGTCGACAGCGACCACGGCGTGCACCCAGTCGGTGAGGTCGGAGACCTCCAGCGTCAACAGGCGAACCCCGTCGTCGACGTCTTCGCCGACCACCTTCAATTCGAGGGGGGTGACGTCGAGCCAGGCGCCTTTCGCCTCCAAAAACGCCGACGTGATGCGTGGGCTCAACCCCGACTCCAACTCAAAGCTGGGGTCGATGGCCAACAACATCGACAACATCTCCACCGCTTCGGCGTCGTCGCCCATGGCCGCGGCGCACATGCCGCGCAACAACAACGCCGACGCCCGCTCGTCGAGCGTGCCGGGCTCTTTGAGCGCTTGGCCGCTTTGCGCCAAGCAGGTGACGTAGTCGACCTCTTCATAGGCCTTTTGCGCGCGGTTCACAGCAGGGGTGCGGGCCGCCGCGTCGTCGACAAACGTCGTCGCCGCCAACACCAACAGCGTGACCCACGGCCCTGCGTGCAAAAGGCGACGGGTCTTTGCTGCCAGTGGTTTGCGCATTGGTGCCAAATCCATGAACATGCACACACGCTAACGCATCCGCACCTCTGCGCGAATGTGCCCGCCGGGAGCGCCTCTTTGGAGCCTGTCGAAGTCGACCGCCTGCTGATGAAACCGACGAAACAACGTCGGGTGGGCAAGTACGTCTTGTTGGGGCGGTTGGGCCACGGCGGCATGGGCAAAATCTACTTGGCCTTTCAGCCGGGCCCGGGGGGTCTGGAGCGCCTTCTCGTCGTCAAACGGCTGCACTCGCACCTGCGCAAAGACAAAAAGCTCGTCGCCAGCTTTCTCGATGAAGCACGGCTGAGCATGGCGCTCAACCATCCCAACGTCGTGCACACCTACGACGTCGGCGAAGAACGCGATCGCACCTACATGGTGCTCGAGTTCATCGACGGGCAAAACCTCGGCGTCGTGCTGCGCACCGCCAAACGCCAAGGCAACTACCCCGATCCAGCCTTTTGGGCATTCATCATGATGGGCGCCCTCGACGGGTTGCACCACGCGCACACCGCCAAAGACGCGCGGGGACGCTCGCTCAACGTCATCCACCGCGACATCAGCCCCCAGAACATCTTGCTCAGCTACGACGGCGTCACCAAGCTCGTCGACTTCGGCATCGCCAAAGCCGCCATGCGCCTCAACGAAACCGACGCTGGCGTGCTCAAAGGCAAATACGCCTACATGAGCCCGGAGCAAGTGCGCGGCGAGCCCCTCGACGCCCGCTCCGATCTCTTCGCCGCTGGCGTCGTGTTGTGGGAAGCCTTCTGCGGACGCCGCCTCTACAAATGCGACTCCATCGTCGAGAGCGCCGAGCGCATCACCAACGAACCGCCCATCTCTCCGTTGGAGCTGAATCCCGACTGCCCACCAGAACTGGCCGCTGTCGTCGTCAAAGCCCTGCAAAAAGACCCCGCCGACCGCTTTCAAAGCGCAGAAGACATGCGCGACGCCCTCGACGAAGCGGTGCGCGCCACCGGCGCCCGCATCAAGCGCAAAGACGTTCGCGAACTGCTCGACGCGCTGTTTGGCGGCGTACGCGAGCAACAGCAGAACCTGTTGGAGCGGTGCCTCAACCTCGCTTCCGACGACGGCCGTGTCGAGACGCCGCCGCCGGGCGAAGAGCCCTTCACCTACGACGAAGAAAGCGGGTCTGACTTTCAAGTGCCCTCACTGAACTTGCAGCCGCACGTCGAGACGACCCATCCGTCGGCGAGCATGCCAGCGCTGGCCACACGCGAAGACGACAGCGATTTGCCGCCGACGCGAGAAGACGGCCCGTCGACGCCGAAGAAGGTGCCGCCCCGCAAAGAAGGGCCCGGCGTCATGGCCTCGCTCCTCGTCGAACCCGACAACGCCGACGCGCCTGAAACGCCATCGCAAGTGCAGCCGGCTCCGCTGGCGAACACGCCGGTGGAGCCGTCCTCGTCGTCGGCCACGCCCAAGATTGCAGCAGCGGTGGCTCTGTTGTTGGTGCTGCTCGGCATCGGCTGGTGGACGTCGTCGACGCCAACGTCGGCAGACCCGCAGCCTCCTGCGGCCGAAACAGCGACTGCGCCTCCCAACAAGCCAGTCGCCTCCCCGACGGTGGAAGCCCCGCCAGAAGCGCAGCCCAAGGCGCAACCGACGGCCAAGCCGGTGAAGACGACGCAGCGACCCCGTCGGACTCCCAAGAAACCGGTGCGTCGTGCACCGAAGCCGGCGAAGCCCAAGGCAACCCGGCAGACGCTGACCCTCGACACGCGCCCCTACACAGAGGTGTACATGGGCAGCAAGCACCTGGGGACGACGCCAATCGTGAACGTCCCTGTGCCGGCGGGGCGGCTGCGGCTGCGGCTGAAGAACGCGAAAGAGGGCATCGATCAACCGTATGAGGTCACGATTCCGAAGGGCGAGGACGTGCGCAAACGGCTGGGGCTCAAGTAGAGGCCGCCACCATCTGATGTTCTGTCTTTTTGCGCTTGCTCCGCCGCAACAGCTTGCGGCGCATCAATCCACGCAGTCGGTGTAGCGCAACACGCCCTCGGTGATGTCGAGCGACAACCGCATGGGCTGCTGCACATTGAGCCCCAACAGCCCGTCGGCGTGCTCCCCCAAACAGTCGTCGCAAATGGCCGCGTGGACATCGTGCACCACGCGGTCGCCCAACTCGACGTCGTCAAACTGAACCTGCTCAAACACCGCCGGCCCCGCCGCCGTCATCGCCCGGATGTTGCGATCGCCCGAGACGCCGAGATCGTCGGCGAGCGCCCGGGTGATGACGGTGAGGGTGGCGCCGGTGTCAAAGAGCAGCTTGGCGTCGGTGCCGTTGATGCGAACATCGACGACGAATGTCCCGCCCGTGCCGTGTCGTTGCAGAGGGACGGTGCATGGCCCGTCAGACGCGATCTCGTCGTCGTCGTCGTCTTCTTCTTCGGCGTCGTTGTCCGCATCGTCTTCGGCAGACTCGGCATCTGCGTCGTCGACGTCATCGTCGTCCGCGTCGTCGGTGTCATTGTCATCGTCGACGACAGGAGGCGCGGCCGCAGCGGGCTTTGGCGGCGGTGGCGGGCGAGGAGGCGCTGGGGCCCGTGCCGTCGGTGCCTTTGGCGGTGACGTCTCCGAGGGCGTGGGCTGAGGAGTCGATGTCGCTTTCGCCAGCCGAAACCGCGGAAACGGCCCGGAGGTGTCGACGGCATACTCCAGCGACGACAGCGACATGCTGTACAGCCGAGGGTCGGCGCCGAGGCGCTTGGCCTTGCGCAGATGACGTCGTGCTCCGTCGTCATCGTGGGCCTGCAACAACGCGAGCCCCAGATGGGCGTGCAGGTCGGCCTGTTTCTTCACGTCGTGGGTGGCGTGCAGCGCCAGCCGGTAGGCTGCGGCTGCGTGCTCGTGGTCTCCTGCTTCACCGAGAGAGGTCGCCTGACGCACCAGCATGTCGGCGGTCGGCGTTGCGTTGGGCAACGGCACACGCGCCCACCACAGCAATGCAGCGCCGCACAACAGGCCCAAAGCGAACGTCAGGAAGGGGGTCGACCTTGCCACAAGTGAAAGTGTGCCAAACTTGGGGGAGTTGCGCAGCACATGTGCGACATGGAGGAGCTGTGTTGGAGGCGTTGCGCAACCGTTTGCTCGACGAGGGCCACGACGAGGTGGTGGCCATGCATGCGTTGAAAGGCAGCGTGTCGACGTCGTCGGATGAGGTCTTTGACGTGGTGCTGGTGCGCACCCTCGACCACCTGTTTTTGGCGAGCGGCAAAACCGAGGGGTGGGCGCTTTTTCTCGACGACAACTACACCTACAAAAGCAAAATGCTCGAAGACCATCTGGTGGTGCGAGGCGACGAAGGCGACGTGGTGCTGAAGGTGCCCACGGGCGATGGCGCCGACGTCAAACAGACGCTGGGCATGGCCCGTCTGCGCCTGCGCCACGGGCAACGGCGGTCGCTGCTCGACGTGCATCTCAACGCCGAAGACCGCCTCATCGAAACCATGACCCCCCTGCACGCTGAGGTCGCGGTGTGCGTAGCGGGGGAGGCCCCGTTGCTGGTGTGGCTGGTGGCCCACGCCAAGCCCCGAACGCCCGACGGCAAGAAGGCGAAGTCGCACTTTCAAAATGCAGCGCCGGTGTCGTCGTCCGAAGACGTCGAGACGCGGTTTTGGATGACACCGTCGGCGCAAGGCCTGGTGCACTTCAACGCGGTGGGGGACGTCGCCGTCGAGCGCCTGCAAGGTGAGCTCAAAGTCAAAAGCGAAGTCGGCAAAGACCGCGTGCGCGTCGGCGAGCGCAGCTTCTTGACGTCGAGCGACAACGAAACCGTCTTTCACGACGTCATGCCGTGGTTCGCCTTCGATGAAGCCGACCGGCTGGCGGCGTCGGTGGCCCACGCCCTCTCACACCAACAAGAGCGACAGCTGGGCGCATTGCTCGCGCAGCGCCTTCACCTTGCCGAAGAACGAGGGAGCGCTCTCGCTGCTTGGCTCAAAGTCGGCTTGGGTGAGCGGGCCGGTGACGACGTGCTGCTGCAACACCTGCGACGTTTGCACCGGCAGGCGGGCGCATTGTCAGACGCCCTTGCCCCCCTCCGTTTGCAGACCGGTGAAGAGGTGGTGGTCTTGGAGCGCGGCATGAGCCTCGCCCGCGACGCCGATGCCGATGACGCGAACAGCGACGACGACGACCTCAACGGACGTGCCCTGCGCGAAGTGTTGCTCGACTTGCACAAGAAAACCCACGCTGCACTCACTGCCGAAGGCAACCCTCTGACGTTGGCGTCGGCGGATGCGGCGTTGGCCGAGCACTTGTTGCAGGTGCAACTGTACGACGAGGTCGAAACGCTACTGGATGCGCGGCTGGCGACGCTCCCGAACGAAGACATCACCGACCTGTTGCTGACGTCGACGAGCGACGGCGCTGACGGGCCACTCGGCTTTCGCATTCGTCTGCTTGAGCTGCTCGAACAAGCCCGCGGCCAGGGCAATGCCCACCTGCCGACGCGACGTCGCCTGGCCGAGCTGGCGCCCTTGGACGCCCACCGACTGCAGTTCGTTCTCGAAGCCATCGACGAAGACGCCAGCAGCCCCCCCAACGCGCTGGCGAGCCGCACGCGCGAGGTGCTCGGCCTGCTCACCGCCGAAGCCCTGCGACGTCGAGACGACGACGTCGACATGGAGACGCCCGCGTTGTTGGCCGACGACCTCGTCGAAGGACATCTGCGGCATCCCGCCAGCCGCAAGGGCCACGCCTTGGGCTTTTTGCAGGGCTTGCTCGCCGAGCAGACGGTGCCCGACAAAAGCGCCCTCAAGGCTTACTGCGAACGCCTCACCGAAACGTCAGATGCCCATCGCCAAGCCCGCGAAGCGTTGGCGCGCGCGTCGGTGGTGCTCGGCGTGCCCGCCGTCGACGGTTACATCTCGCGCGGCGACAAGAGCGTCGGCCTCTTTGCCTATGAGGGGCGTCCATCGTTCGTGTTGTTGGGCGGGCGTCACCTCGACGACAACGACGATTTGCAGCTGACGGCATCGGAGTTGCGCTTCGCCATCGGCACCGAAGTTGCCCACCTGCGCTTTCAGCACACCCGAGTGACGTCGCAAGACGTGTGGAACGGCGCATGGAACAAGGGCAAGGCCTCGGTGAACTTTGTGCTGGGCATGCTGCCGTTGTTCAAGGGTCTCAAGCCCATCGACCGCATTTCTGACCTCATTGAGCTGGCGCGCAACTCCGCCGTCGGCAAGGTGCTCACCGGCGTTGGCGTCACCGATGACGCGCTCAAACAAGCCGGCCTCAAAGCGCAAAAAGAGCTTGAGCTTGAAGGCCAAATCGGCGCCATGGCCGGCGAGCTGTTGGCCACCCACCGGGTAATGCTGCTGACCGCCGACCGCGCCGGACTGCTGCTCAACCGCGACCTACACGCCGCGTTGCGTGCGTTGTTTTTGGAGTCGGCGTCGACGGCGGCCGAGCTGTCGGTGGCCCAGTTGATGGGGCTGCCGGCGTGTTTGGCGCGGGCCGAGTTTGACGACACCCTTGCCTTGCGGGTCTCGTCGTTGTTGTCGTTCTATCTGTCAGCGGATTGGGATGCCCTGCAGCAAGCCCCTCCCCCCTTGTCAGGTGACGACGGAAACGCTAAGAACTAATCATCTGTTCGGTTTAAAGTGGAGGCGACCATGCTCGGAAAAGTTCTCTCGTTGATCCCGCAAAAGAAGCAGCGCAGCGTGGCCTACGCGGTGGGCGGCATGGCCTCGCTGCTGGTCGGCCAGAAGGTCGGCGGCCTGATGATGTTCGCCAAAGGCTGGAAAGGCATCGAAGAGGAATGGCGCAAAGCCAACCCCGACTTCGATGGCGATTTTTCTGCCCGGTGGGACCGCGCCATCAGCTTCTACGAAGACACCCACAGCGAGCCCACCAACCGCAAGTTGCACATGATCGGCATCCCCATGATCGTCGGCGGTGCCGCAGGCTTGTTGTTGTTTCGCCCGTTTCGCCCGTTCTGGTTCGCTTCGGCGTCTTCTTTTGCCACCGGCTGGGGGCTGAACATCATCGGGCATGCCTTTTTTGAGGGCAACGCCCCTGCCTTTGCCGACGACCCGTTGAGCTTCATTGCGGGGCCGGTGTGGGACCTCAAAAACGGCGGCCAGATGCGTCCCGAACGCATGCAACGGGAGGCCGATGCCAGCAGCGATGTTGTCGACGTGCGTGCGGTTGAAATCAACGTGGCTGGCGGAGAGCCGGCCATCGCTTGAGGGGCTCGTTCGAGATTTGCTCATAGGCGCCGTCTTGGCGTATTGAAGAAAGTCAAACGTTTGCTTTTTGGCTTTTACGCTTGATGTGGCGTCTTGAAGAAAGTCAAACGTTGCTTTTTGGCTTTTACGTCTGTTCTGACGTCTTGAAGAAAGTCAAACGTTTGCTTTTTGGCTTCTTGGCCGATGACGGCGTCTTGAAGCAAGTTAAACGTTTGCTTTTTGGCTTTTGCGTCTGTCCTGACGTCTTGAAGAAAGTCAAACGTTTGCTTTTTGGCTTTTATGCCTGTCCTGACGTCTTGAAGAAAGTCAAACGTTTACTTTTTGGCTTTTACTGACATCGAACCGCCTTAAAACAAGTCAAACGTTTGCTTTTCGTCCTTAACCGCCATCAGCTCGCACTGAAGCAAGTCAAACGTTTGCTTTTTGGTTTTTTCCTCTCATTTGGCGACTTGAAGCAAGTCAAACGTTTGCTTTCAAAGCCAAAACCACATCATGGCGCCCTGAAGCAAGTCAAACGTTTGCTTTCTGACCAATCCCACCAACTTTTGCCCACCCCCACCGACACAAAAGAGAACCAGACGCCCGCAACGAAAAAGCGCGACCCTCTGGCCGCGCTCTCCTTCGCTTGCATCCAACAGTGCTCAGCTCTTTTGCTCTGCGGCCTTCTCAGAAGGAACAATGTCCTTCTGCTCTTTCGAGTCGAGCGCAGCCTGCTCCTCTTCTTTGCCTTCACGCAATGAGCGCTTGAACGAGTTGATGGCCCCGCCCATGCCCGACGCGATCTCCGGCAGACGCTTGGCGCCGAACAAGAGCAGAACGATGCCCAAGATCAGCAGAAGTTCTGTCATTCCAAGTCCGCCCAGCATGGTGCGCTCCTCTCGCCGGGGGTGTCCGGCCTGGTGTCTGCAACATAGACACCGCTGAAGGTTTGTCGCATCGCAAGCAGCGGATCAACCCCCGTTTTGCCTGCGAGCGCCTCCTCCATGGCCTCAACGCCCGCGCCTTGCCTGCACGATGCGGCGATTTCTGCTACCTAGCCATCGACCACGACCGTCAACGTCGACGATGGAGCCGCCATGTCCAACCCTCTGCGCCTCACCCAACGCCCCCGCCGCATGCGTCGCACCGACGCTCTGCGCCGCATGGCCGCCGAAAACGTGCTCACGCCCTCTGACTTGGTGCAGCCGGTGTTCGTCATCGAAGGCGAAGGCGACCCAGAACCCATCGCGTCCATGCCCGGCCAGTCGCGTTTGCCGCTCAAGCATCTGCTGCCCTACGCCAAAGAGCTCGCCGACACCGGCGTGCCGGGCATCGCGCTCTTTCCCAAGGTCTCCGACGACAAAAAAGACGTGAAGGGCACAGAGGCAGGCAACCCCGACGGCTTTTTGCCCGACGTGGTGCGGGCGTTGAAAGACACCGTGCCTGAGTTGATGGTGATGTGCGACGTGGCCCTCGATCCCTACACGTCGACGGGGCAAGACGGCATCGTCGTCGACGGTGAAATCCTCAACGACGAGACCGTGCACGCCCTCGTCGCCCAGAGCTTGGCGCAAGCGAAAGCCGGCGCTGACTTTGTGTGCCCGTCCGACATGATGGACGGCCGCATCGGCGCCATTCGCGACGCCCTCGACGAAGAAGGCTTCGAAAAGGTCTGCATCATGTCGTACGCGGCGAAGTACGCGTCGGCGTTTTATGGGCCGTTTCGCGACGCTCTCGACTCTGCCCCTCGCGGTGGCGCCGACAAAAAGACCTACCAGATGGATCCGGCGAACCTCAACGAGGCCATCCGCGAAGTCACCCTCGATCTCGACGAGGGCGCCGACATGGTCATGGTCAAGCCCGCCCTGCCCTACCTCGACGTGCTGCGTCTGGTGAAAGACATCAGCACCGTGCCGGTGAGCGCCTACCACGTGTCGGGCGAGTACGCGATGCTCAAGGCCGCAGCACAAAACGGCTGGCTCGACGAGGAGAAGTGCATGAAAGAAGCCCTGTTGTGCATCAAGCGCGCCGGCGCCGACGTCATCTTCACCTACGCCGCCAAAGACGTTGCCAAGACGCTGTAGACGCCGTGCCCGACGTCAGCGTCCTGCTTCCTGCACGAAATGCCCAGGCCACCCTCGAGGTGGCCTTGCAGTCTGTGTTGCGCACGCGCGACGTCGACTTCGAAGTCGTCCTGCTCGACCATCGCTCTGACGACGACACCCGCGTCATCGCCGAGGGCATCGCCGTCGCCGACAAGCGTGTGCGGGTGGTTCGCGTCGACGATGACGTCAAGTTGGGCGGGCTCCTCGAGAAAGGCAGACATTTTTGCCAAGCGCCGCTCATCGCGCGCTTCGATGCCGACGACGTCATGCATCCCCACCGACTGCGCGAAGATGTGCGCGCCCTCGACGACGACGGCGATCTCAGCGTCATCAGTTGCCGCAGCAAGTTGGTGCCGTACGGCTTGGCCAGCCCCGGCTTCGAAAAATACGTCGCTTGGCAGAACGCCCAGCTTTCCGTCGTCGACCACGCCCGCGAGATGTGGGTGGAGCAGCCGGTGTGTCATCCGGCAGCCACGTTTCGTGCGTCTGCGCTCGACGACGTCGGCGGCTACCGCGACGGGGTGTTTCCTGAAGACTACGATCTCTTCTTGCGCCTCACCGTCGCCGGGCACCACATGCGCAAACGTCCGGTGGTGCACCACGGATGGCGTGAGCATCCGCAAAAGGCGACGTGGACAGACCCCCGCTACGCCCGCGACACGTTCGCCATGTTGAAGGCGCAGGCGTTGGTGGCCACATACAGCGTCGACAAGCGGCCCGTCATCGTAGCCGGCGCCGGCAAAGAAGGCGGACGCATCGGCCGCTTTCTCCTCGCTGAAGGCGTGCAACCTACGGCGTATGTCGACGTCAGCGACAAGCGCATCGGACGCATCCGACATGGATGCCCAGTGCACCCCGTCGACGAACTGAAGTCGCTGAAAGAGCAGTGGCCCAACGCGTTCTTCATCGGCGCCGTGGGCACAGCAGGGCTGCGTCCTGAAGTGCGGGCGCAGTTGACGGCGGCGGGATTTGTCGAGGGCGTCGACGCGGTCGTCGTGGCTTAGCCGCCTCTGAACGCCTCAGCAGCGATGACAAGCGCGCGGTAGAGGCTTTGGTTGCGTTCACAGTCGACCATGGCCTCGGGGTGCCACTGCACGCCGACGAAGAACGGATGCGTCGGGTCTTCGATGACCTCGACGATGCCGTCTTCAGCGATGCCCGACGCCACCAATCCTTCACCGACGTCGCGCACCGCCTGGTGGTGGGTGGTGTTCACCCCCAAAGGGTCGTCGCCCACGATGCGCGCGAAGTGGCTGCCGGCGACAACGGTGACGTCGTGCCCCGCCTCGCGCTTGTGCGCCGCCTGTTCGTGCTGCACGTCGCTGGGGTTTTGCGACGGCAGGTCTTGCCACAGGGTGCCGCCGTCGGCCTTGACGTTCATCAGCTGCATGCCGCCACAAATGCCGAGCACCGGGAGCCGACGTCGCAGGGCCCCCGCCAACACCGCCGACTCAAATGCGGTGCGATCGTCTTTGAGCTTGCCCAGCGACGGATGCGGTGCTTCGCCAAACAGGCTCGGGTCGACGTCGAAGTCTCCCCCTGTGAGCACGACGCCATGCACGTCGTCGAGAACAGCGTCGAGCAAGGCCAAGTCGTCGGTGTACGGCACCACCAGTGGCATGCCGCCAGCCTTCTGCACCGCCCAACTGTAGTGCATGTCGAGGACATGGATGGGCACCGGCCCCCGCCGGGTGGTCATGTCGTCGCGGTCGGGCGTCACCAAGATGCGGGGAGGTGGCTGGCTTTGGCTCATGTCATCCTCGTCGAGGCAGGCCGCGCAACGCACGTCCTGCGAAGAAGGCCACGCTCAACAAGCGCGCCTGCAGCGACGTCGATCGGCCTTCATGGTGGGACGGATCGAGCGCCGAGATGCACGCCGCCATGTGTGCACCAACGCTGGCGACGTCGGCCATCCGACGTGGGGTGTCGAGCCCACCAATGGCGACGACAGGGAGGTGCGACTGCTGGCTGCGGTCGCCCAACGTGGCCAATCCGACGTCGGCCGCATGGTTTTTCTTGGTGCGCGACACGAACACCGGCCCCACAGCGACGTAGTCGAGCAAGCCGGGCTGACGGCGGTCGTCGTCGAGGGCCTGCTCCATCTGGCTTTGGGTGTGGGTCGAGATGCCCAACAAAAAGCCGGGCGCACATCCCGGCCGCACCCGCTGCGGCGGCAAGTCGGTCTGCCCGAGGTGACAGCCGTGGGCCGACGTCGCCCAAGCGCAGTCGGGCCGATCGTTGAACACGAACAACGCATCGTGTGCGACACAGGCGTCGTGCAGCGCATCGGCCACCGGCAAGGTCGCCCGGGCGCTGATGTCTTTGGCGCGCAGCTGCAACACCCGCACGCCGGAGGCCAACAGATGCTGCGCCCGCTGCAACAGCGTCGGGGTGTCGGTCTGCGCGTTGACGTCGAGAATGCCGTACACCCCCAATGGCAACGCCGACTGATGGGTCGGGGCGGCAGGGTCTTCGATGCCGTGGGTGACGTCGGGGACATGGCCGGCCCGCGCCGCACTGCGCAGCGACTCCAGCAACGCCGCCGTACATGCCAGACGCAGCCGTTCGTCGCTCATGCTCAGCGCCAGCGGCAACACGTGCTCGACGGTGCCGGCCAGATACGACCGCACTTTCTGCTCGTCGTCACGCAGGTGCAGCTCCGACAAGTTGTGCACGCGATCGGCGACCTTCACCAAGCGCACCATGTCGCCGTCGATGACGCTGTCGTCGTCTCCGGCGCTCACCAGCGTTCTCAGCTTTTCGTAGTAGGCGTCGTCGCGCAGCTTTTTGTTGCCCACCTCCAACGTGGGTTTGCTCAGCAGCTGCACGCCATCGGCCACGACGTCGTTGAACTCGTTGGCGACGGTTTCCCAGGTGGCGTCGGTGTCTTCGATGACATCGTGCAACAGGGCGATGGCTTGCACATCCGTCGACGGCACCACGTCGCAGGCGTCGCACAACGCCAACAGCACGTGGCGCACGGCTTGAGGGTGCTCGTGGTAGGGCGCACCGTGCGCACGCGTTTGCCCTTGGTGTGCGCGAATGCAGTAGGCGTTGGCTGCGATGACGACGTCCATGACGGTTCCTTGGGCGCGCGAGCTGCCGTTTGTGAGCTGAATGCCACGCACGACAGAAGCGTTGATTCTATGTATAGCAAGTGTCGCCCCACGTTCTGCGCAATCGACGCCGGGAGTTCATATGCGTTTGTGTCCGCTGTTTCGGTCGAAGCTGTTTGCTGCCAGTGCGGTTCTCGTCGTGGCCGTCGCCTGTGCACAGACGTCCAACACCGACCCCGAAGCAGCGCCCCCTCCTGCCGAGCCCGCCGTCGTCGTCGACACCAGCCCGAAAGCGCCCACACCACCAGCCGAGGCCCCTCCGCCGGCGCCACCGCCGCCGCCACGGTTCACCACGCCGTCGTCGAAGGGGCGCCTGGCGCTGCTGTACACCGCATCGGTCGAGGGCTACGTCGCCCCCTGCGGATGCACGGCCGATCCCCTCGGCGGCGTCGCCCGCACCCGTGCCCTCCTCGACGAAGCCAAGGCGCACTACGGCGACCGTGTTCTCTTCGTCGACGCTGGCAACCTGTTGTTTGAGAAGCTCGACGACCACCACGCCGCCGACGAGTGCCAGGCCAACGCCCGTGTCGACCTCCTCCTTGACACCTACGCCGAGGTGGGGCTCGCCGCCACCACACTCGGCCTTCTCGACGACGCCCGTGGCGCAGACTGGCGCGACACCCGCCTCGCAAAGCGCAAGTTGCTGACGGTGGGGGTCAACCCCAAGCGCCCCGTCGACAAAGCCCCCTTCGCCGCATCCACCGTTGTGCAACGAGGCGCCCTGCGCATCGGCATCACCGGCGTCTTCGTCGACGACGAACCCCTCTCCGTCGTCAACGAACAGGCCAAACGCATTCGCCCCGTGTTGCAGGCCGAGGTCGACGCCCTGCACAAACAAAACGTCGACGCCGTCGTCGTGCTGGCCCAGGCCACACGCCGTCAAACGCGGCTGCTGCTCGATGGCACCAGTGGCATCGACGTCGTCCTCGTCGGACGCCGTCCCGGCGAAGGCCCCACCCCCGCTGAACGCTTGGCGAACGGCACGGTCGTCTTGGCGTCGGGCGCGCAGGCCCAACACATCGGCATCGTCGAGCTTGAACTCGGTGGACGCCAAGCAGGGGCCCCTCTCGCTCTCGACGACGGTGAGGAGCGCGCCGCCCAACGACAGAAACAGCTGCAAAAGAAGATTGCGCAATACGAAAAGCAAATCGCCGACCTCGACGACGGCCCCCGCAAAACGTTCATCCAAGACCGCGTGGCAGGCGCCCGCGATGAGTTGAAGACGTTGTCGACGACGGCAAGCCCAGCCCCCAAAGGGCCCCACCTCAAAGCCCGCTCCGTCGCCCTCACCCGCGAGAGCCCCGCCGACAAAGACGCCCTCGCCGCGCTCAACGCCTACGAAGCCAGCATCCCGACGCTGTCGGCGTCGTGTGAGGCCAACGTCACCTGCCCCGAGCCGAAGAAGGGTGCGCCCACCTACGTCGGTGCCATGGTGTGCGGCGAATGCCACAGCGGCGCCATGAAATTCTGGCAGAAGCAAACGGTGATGATCGACGGCAAAGACAAAACCGGGCGCCCCATCCGTCGTGAAGTCGGCCACGTCAAAGCATGGGACACCCTCGTCGAAGACGGCAAAGAACGCGACCGCAGCTGTGTCGGCTGCCACTCCGTGGGCTTCATGGAGCCCGGCGGGTACTGCAAAACCTCCGACGTCGACTTTCGCGAAGGCGTGCAATGCGAGTCGTGCCACGGCCCCGGCTCCCTCCACGTTGAAGCCGGCGGCGACGCCCAGTTCATCCCACGCGCTTTCGTCGACGAGCGCACCTGCCGGGGTTGCCACCAAGTGCCGCACATCCCCACCACCGAGAGCTTCGTCTACGAAGAAAAGCTGATGCACATCCTCGGCCAAGGCCACGGCGCCGCCAAACGTCGTGAGCTCGAGCAAGCGCAAGCCCAACTCCGAGGCACCCCGTGATGCGACGGCTGGGCCTGTTTGTCGTCGTCACCGCACTGTGCTCAACGACCGCTTGGACACAAACGCCAGAGCAGCGATTGCAGGCATGGCGTGCGCAAAACGACTTCGTGCAACGGATGTTGGGCGCCACCTACGACGACCAGACCGCCGTCGCTGCCGACACCATCGAGCCGGTGTCGACGGCGCCCACGACCCACAAGCTGCACACCGCCACCGCCCAGCTGCACCTCGACGGCACGACCCACAGCCGCCTCACCTCGGGCAACGCTTTGCGCCTGCTGCAAAACAGCGCCAGCGCCAAAGTGAAGTTCAAGCTCGTCGACGACGCCAAAGACACGTTGTTTGTCACCGCCTTGATGTTTCACTGCGACAAGGGCGGCAAAGCCCTCGCCCGGCGCCTCAAGCGGGCGGTGCGACGTGGAGTGGACGTTCGTCTCGTCGTCGACGGCGTCGGTGCCTGGGCGGGCGTCGGTTGTTTTCAAGACCTGCAAAAGGCCGGCATTCAAGTCGTCGTCTCCGCCCGCTCCCTGGCCCCCACCACCGTCGACTGGGAGATGCACGACAAGCTCTTCATTCAAGACGGCAAGCGCGCCGTCGTCGGCGGGCAAAACCTCGGCAGCTGGTATTTCGACGCCAACGGCACCGACGACAACTACCGCGACACCGACGTCTTCGTCGAAGGCCCGGTGGTGCGTGACATCGCCCGGCGGTTTGTGCGCATCTGGCAAGAGCAACAGCCGCTCGACGCCAGCCTCGAGCGCTACGTGCGACAGCTGCAAGAACTCGACGTGCAAGACGCCCTCGCCCACAACGTCGGCCAGGCCAACTACGCCGACTGGCTCAAGCGCGACAACGGGCGCGGCGTCTGCCGCTTCGTCAGCCAAGACCCCCACAAAGGCACCTTCCACGTCTTCAACGCCTACACCTACTTGGTGCAACACAGCCAACGCCGGGTGATCTTTCACGCCCTCAGCCCCGAGCCCACCGGCAGCGCCCAGCAAGAACGACTGCGCGATCTGTTGGTGCGCTTGGCCGCCCGCAAAACCGCCCGTGTCGACGTCATCACCAACGGCCCTGGCCTGCTGCGCACCAAAGCCATGCCGCCGCAGTTGGGCTCGTGGTTCGGCTCGTCCTTCTTGTCGAAGACCTACGAAGGATTCAAAGACAGCAATGTCCGCGTCTACGCCTACCGCTCCTACATCCACTCCAAAGTCTTCGCCTTCGACGACGCCGCCGTCGCCATTGGCAGCTTCAACTACGATCAGAGCGGCGTGCGCTGCCAAGAGTCGGCCCTCATCTGTTTCGACCCCGACCTCATCGCCGACGTCGACAAGATGTTCGCCACCGACCTCGGCAACAGCACCCACGTCCCATTTGCGGCGCTCCCCAGATGACGTCGAGCGCATGCCCCGCTACGGCAGCAGCCCAACCTCGGCGTCGAGGCGGTCGCGCCACGCCACCAAGTCGGCAAACTCGTCGCGCACCTCGTCGTCTGTGGCACATCGCATGCTTGCCTCCCCCATCGGGGTCTCGGGCAACGGCTGCACCAAGTTCATGGCCAGCCCCAACGCAACGTCGGCATACGAAAACGTCGCGTACAGCGTCGTGCGTCCCGCTTGCTCGGCCGCGTCGACGAGCGTGCGCAATTCGGTCAAGCCATCGCGCACCTCGTCCAAAAAGGCGCCGTAGCGATCTGCGGTGATGCCGTATTTGGCGTTGAACTTCTTCAGCACCGTCTTGCCGATGGTGCCCGACACCAACGGCAAACGCGTCACCATCTTCGGCAAGGCCTCTTTGACGGCAGCGGTGTCGTCGAGCACGCGAATCAGACTCCGGCCGCGGGCTGCGCCACAGATGCGTCCGGCGAGGTCAGATGCCTGCTGCATCTCAGCCTCGTGCCCCTCGAGAAACAGCTTCTCGCCCTTGCCTTGGGCGTCGGCTTCGATGGAGATGGCATGGCTGTCGTCGAAGACGCGGTCGCCGTCGATCCACACCGGCACCGTCACCTTGCCTTTGTGGCCGCCCATGGCTTTGCGCAGTTCACGCTCTGTCATGAAGGGGACATAGTTGCGTTTTGTCGGCGTCATCCCGTGATGGCGCATCACGCGCAGCGCTTTCAGACTCCAAGGCGAATAGGGGATGTAGTACAGCGTCGACATGCCGCCCTTTTCGCACCGACGACTCAGGAGGCCAACGCCTGCGGTGCTTCTTCAGAAGCCGGCACAGGTTCGGCTGCGTCGTCGTCGATGGCCCCAAAGTAGGTGTAGGGGTCCTCAAACCACTGCGTGAGCACTTTCGCCATCTTTGCCGCATGCGATCCGTCGAGGATGCGGTGGTCAAACGTCGCAAAGCACTTCATCTCTTTGCGCACCACCACCTCGCCGTCCTCGACGTGGGGCACGTCCTTCACCTTGCCGGTGGCGATGAGCAGCGGCACATGGGAGTACGGCACCAACGGCACATACGCCTCTTCGAGCCCCAGGCTGCCGACGTTGGTCACCATGCACGAGCCAAAGGGGTCTTTGGGAACCCCCAAAAACCGCAGGTCGAGATTCAGCTGAAACGACAAAAAGCCAATGGTGTTGAGCACCTTGTTCAGCAGCAACGCCGGGATGCTCTTGAACATCGACCTTGTGCCCTCCAGCTCTTTGTCTTTGCCTGAGCGCACTTTGTCGACCGTCGACTGAAACTCGTCGTAGATCTGCAGCAGCGACTTCTCGTTGGCGTCGTGAATTGTCGCGCCCGACAGGTCGATTTCGCCCGTGTCTTCGTCTTGCAGGGCCACCTGAAAGAAGACGCCGATGCTCTCGCGCAAGAAGATTTGGTTGAAGCGCAACACGGCGTTGGCGTCGGGCATCGACTCCAACACCGCCGCCACCGCCCGCGCCATCATGTGCGTCAGCGTCAGCTTGCGGCCGGTCTTCTCGCGAAACTCGTCGAGGTATTGCAGCGCCTTGTCCATGGGCAGGGTCACCGAGCCGTAGACACTGGGGTCGTACGAGGTCTTCCACGTGCCGATGGCGATGCGTCTGAACGACGACAGATTCTTCTTCTTTTGCAGGGCGAGGTTTCCCATCCGCTGCCCTCCCGCTGTTGGTGCCCCACGCTAACGCGTCCGCAGCCCAAACGACAAAAGCGCCCCGACTTGCGTGGGGCGCTTTGCTGTCGCCAGAGCAGACGGCGTCAGACTTGCGTTTGCATGGTCTGTTTGATGCCCGAGGTGGCCTTCTCGACGACCTTGGAGGTCAAATCCAGCTCCTGGCTGAACTTGTAGACCGACGCCTGAATGGCCAACAGGTCTTGCTGCGAGTAGGTCTTGCCCGACGTGGCCATCTTGATGATGTCGTCGAGTTTGTTTTGCCCGTCGACCATCTGGTTCAGCATCTTCTTCAAGCCCGACTCGGCCTTGGTGGTGCCGTCGACCTTCTTGGCGGCGTTGGGGCCTTGGCCGATGTTCTGGCTGCCGTTGACGGCGTTGTTTTGCGCGGTGCGCAGCACGTCCGATGCCTTGGTGGTCTCTTGCACCTTTTGGGTGTTGGTGACGTCGTTGACCCCTTGGGTCTTGTTGACCATGGCGTCGTTGAAGTTGGCCTTGTCGGCGCCGGCAACTTGCTGTTGCTCTTGCACCTGTTCGGCCATTTGCTTCTGCATCTCCTGCATCATCTGTTGGGCGGCTTTGCCGACGCCTCCGCTGACGGGATCGCTCATGGCTCAACTCCTTTGTGCCTGGCCCTGTGAACGCCCGCGATGGGCAGGGCAGGCCCTACGACATCAGTATCGTTCATCCGGGCCCACCGTTGCGACTGCATGCCGATGCAATGTGGCACGGCTGGGCCGCAACGGCATTTTCAATAATATTTTCAGACACATAAAAACCGGTCGTTCGACCGGTTGATATGTGTCGGATCCTGCAAAAAGGGCCTTACAGCTCCATGGATCCGCCCGCCGCCTTGATGGGCAGCTTGGCCGCCAGGCTCGACGGGAGCAGGTGGTCGCGCATCCACGTCAGCAGGGCACGGGTGTGCTCGGCACGAATCCAGAAGATGTAGAAGGTGCACATCTGCAGTGAGAAGTAGATGAGGTCTTTCATCAGCACAGCAATGCCAATGTGCATGAAGATGCCGTAGACCACCGCGATGGGGTACCGCGTCTTGCGCCACAAAAAGAGCACCGGCGCCAACGCCTCAAAGGCCACCGCAGAGAGGGTGAAGCCCACCCAGAAGGGTTTCCACGTCAGCCAGTTGAGAATCCACGCCGAGAAGAAGTTTTTGTAGAGGCCTTGGCTGAAGCCCCACAAGGCGTCGCGCTGAAAGAGCCAGTCGCCCAAGAACAACTTGCAGGTGCCTGCCTCCATGTATTCGAGCAGCAACGTGAACTGGATGATGCGCACCGGCCAAGCGCTCATCACCAGCGGTTCGTCGTCGCTGGCGCCTGGGCGCCGTTCGGGTTGGGGCGCGATGCCACACACGAAGAAGTACACGATGAACAGCTTCGACAGCGTAAACGCCGACGGCTGGTCGACGGCCTGGGCGTAGACAGCGCCCCAGAACATGAACCACACCAACACCTTCTGCCAGATGCCGCAGATGTAGAGCACCACCAGCACCAAGTAGACGACGAAGATGGCGGTGACCCACTCGTAGGGGATGAGGGGCGCCGGCTCCGCGTAGTGCCACGAGGCGTCTTTGCGCGAGATGTGAAAGCCCGCGTCTGACAGCCACCAATGGCGGGTGGGGAAGTAGTTCGTGATCCACACGAACCACGAGACGGTGAAGAGCGACTGGAAGATCTTCCAGTTGAGGACGTCGTAGGGGCCGAACCAGATGTCCCAGAAATACGCTTTGAAACGTTTCCATCCCCAGCCACGCTGGTCGGCGGGTGCGGGCTCTTTGTCGTCGTTGTCGCCCCAAAAAGGCGCGATGAACAGCACATGGATGAACGTCGCGATGGCACCGCGCTCAGGCGTGCTCACCGTGTCTTTTGCCGGCGTGGTGTGCTCATGCACGTCACTCATGGCTGACCTCCGGTGCGTTGCTGGGTGGGCGCCCCGGGCTTTTGCAGAAGGGTTTTGGGCCCGAGGATGGGCTTGAGGCGCGGCCCACCTGCAGCACCGCTCATGGGCTGGGTGGTGCTGCTGCCTTTGCGCTTGGCCGACGTCGAGGAGCGCGTCTTCTTGCTGCGGGCCTTCTTCTTTTTCTTCTTCTTTTTCGGCTTACAGCGGTGCGGCTTGGTGAGGTCGTGGGTGGCCTCGATGCGCCAGTTGTCTTGGGGGTAGGTGGCCAGCGGCAGTTTGCGCCACCGCTCGTTCGCCATGCAGTGCGACTCGGCGACACGGTGGGGCACGCGGAGGTAGCGCACCCCCACCACCTTGGGGTCGCCGGGGTACATCTCGGCCCAGCGCTCCGAGATGTATTCGGCCATCTTGCGTTGGCGCGCCTGGCCCTTGCAGCCGCGGTTGATGCTTTGGCCGAGGATGCGGTTGAAGCGGGTGCGGTAGCCAAAGATGCTCTGGTCGAAGAAGCCAGGCTCAAAGCCCTCCACCCATTTGTCGGAGCCTTCGAAGCGCACTTGGTAGTGGGCGGTTTTCCAGTTCGACGACGAGTGGGTGAACAAACACGAGATGCGGTAAAGGTTTTGAATGAAGGGGGGGTATCCCGGCACCGACTTCTTCACACCGCCGACGAACGACACCGGCATAAACCACAAGAACAAGAAGAAGCCGAAGGCGGTGAGGCCAAAGGGGCGGATGAGGCGCTTGGGGCTGGCGGTGTGCAACAGCGGCGCCACGACGGCGGCGAAGCTGCCACCGAACAGAGCGCCGAGGGCGACGGCCAAGAACAGCTTGCCGTCGGAGCCCCGTTTCACGCCTTCGAACAAGAAGGCCGGCAGGGTGGCGACGCCGGCGGGCACCACGCGAAAGACCACCACGCGCGACAACCAGTCGGTGAAGGTAAGGTCGTCTTTCTCGTCGTCGAGGGCGTTGGGCAAGAACACCTGCGCGAGGTGCAAGCCGATCATCCCGCAGATGAACATGCCCATGTATTTGGTGTCGCCGAACTTCAGCAGCCATCCCAGGGGCGCCCCCATGAGCACCCCAAGGAGGATGGCGTTTTGCTTGGTGCGCGTCATGCGCTCAGGCGAAACCGTGGCGCCCCCGTTGGGGGCCTTCTGGTTGGAGCTGGATTTGGCCATGCCGGGCTTTTGCCCCGCCGTCTGGGCTCCTTCAATAGGAAAAGCCGAATTTCACGAAGCACACCTGTGAAATTCAGCTGCAAGTGCAGGGCCTTAGGCGAAAACGCCCAGAACCGTCACCATTTCAGTGGCATATGCCACATGACCCAGACCATCAGGTCGAGGCGCTGCGCGCCAAGTCTTCGAGGCGGTCGAAGATGGCGTCGAGATGCGCCACGGTCAGCAGGGGGTTGGAGAAGATCATCCGCAGCACCGCGCGCTCGCCCACCGAGGCGTGGTTCACCAAACACAGGCCCTCGTCGGCGAGCACCTGCCGGCTTTGCAGGGTCAGCTTGTCGTCGTCGTTGAGGGTGAAGCAGAGGTTCATCCAGGTGCCGGGGGCGGCTTCGACGAGCACGTCGCTGTCGCGCACCCGACGACGGGCGTGTTCTTGCAGCGACGACAGGTGGTCGATGCGGGCGGCGAATCCGTCGTCGCCGCTGGCGTGCCACGCCAACCACAGCTTCAGACTTTCGGGCCGGCGCCCACAGGCCAACGACAGCTTGCCCATGTTGAGGCTCTTGCCGTCGCCCTCGTCGTCGTGGATGTGTTTGGTGTCGTCGTGAAAGAGATAGCCGTGGGTCTGCGCCCCTTGCGTGCGCTGCAGGTGCCCCTGCCCATTCACGAGGATCACCGAGCAGATGAGGGGCAGCCCCATGAGCTTGTGCGTGTCCCAGGTGAACGACTGCGCACGCGCCGCGCCGTCGAGTTTGTCTTTGTGGCGCTCACTGAGGGCAGCGGCCCCGCCCCAGGCACCGTCGATGTGAAACCACAGCCGCGGGTGGTGTTCGGCGTCTTTGTCGAGAACATCGGCGATGCCATGCAGCGGATCAAAGGCGCCTTTCACCGTCGTGCCCGACGTGGCGGCCACAAAGAAGGGGTCGAAGCCCGCCTCGCGTGCAACGTGCAAGGCGTGTTGGAGGGCGGCGGGGTCGAGGCGTCCGTCGGCGTCGGCTTTGACTTTGACGAGCTGGTCGGGCTCGAAGCCCATGATGTGGGCCGACGTCTCGAACGAGTAGTGCGCCTCTTCAGAGCAAAACGCCACCAACGGTTTGCTGTCGCGCATGCCACGTCGCGGCCGCATGTGGGTGTCACCGTCGTCGAGATGCACCGATGTGCGTCGCGCTTCTTCACGCGCCATGAGCATGGCGACGTGGTTGGCGTTGGTGCCGCCGGTGACGAAAATGCCCTCGCCGTCGACGTCAAAGCCCACTTTGTCGCGCATGTGGCGCAGCAACGACCGCTCGATGAGCGTGGCCGCCGGCGCCACCTCGTAGGTGTACATGGAGGTGTTGCTCAACGCCGCCAACACCTCCCCCAGCGCACCTGGCAACGACGCCCCCGACCACAGCTGGTTCATGAAGCGTGGGCTGATGGTGGGCAGCGCAGCCTCGAGGTAGGCCTGCATGGCCGACGTCGCCGCCACAAAGCCGCCGCCTTCGACGGGCGGGTCGACCGGCAGCTGGGCTCGCACCGCCGACGGCGGCGGTGGGAACTGCACCACAGCGTCTTGTTTGCCTTTCACGTCTTCGACGAGCACTTGCAGAGCGCGGACGAATCCTTCGAAGTCGTGGGCAAGTTCGGGCGAGGGGCTGGAGGTCGACATGCGTCTGCTTTCGGGTGGGGTTCTCGACGAGGGACAGGAGGTTCTGGTGGGATTGCGGCCAAAAAGAGAAAGCGGCCAAAAGAGCAAGCGGCCAAAAGAGAAAGCGGCCAAAAGAGAAAGCGGCCCGGGGGCCGCTGGGCGGATGTAGGAACTCAGCGCCCCATGTTCATCCCTTTGAGCTGTTGTTCAAGCTGCTTGCGGATCTCCGGAGGCAGTTGGTCGAGGCCCTGCATGCCGCCCATGCCGCCGCCGCCCATGCCGGGAGGAGGCGCCGTCTTCACAAACAGCGTCTCGGGCGTGTCGTAGCGGTCGCGCAACCACGACCCCGTGGCGTACACCAGCTCGTCTTGTGACGACGTCACCGGCACTTCTTTGGCATCGGCAGCGGCGGTGCCGAAGGCGACGACCACCGGCTGCTCTTCGCCGTCGAAGGTGAGCTCGACAGACGGCCCACCCACGACGGCGGCACGGTCGCCGTCGGCGACTTTGGTGGCGCGGATGCGCAGCAACGACCGCAGCTTTCCGTCGACCGCGTTGGGGTCAAAGTCGCCCCCGGGGAGGGCGGTGGGCTCTTGCAGCAACCACACGCCGGACTGCTTCTCGACGACGACTTTGGTGGTCTTGCCGTTGAACACCGCCCGCTTCAGCTGGGCGATGTCGCGGCCGCGAAACAAATGAAGGTCGCGCATGTCGGGCCAGCCCTTCAACAAGGTGCGGCTGGTGTGCTTGGGCAGCAAGTAGTGCTGGGGGTCGCCGTCGACGGCGCAAGGCAGGAGCCCTTCGGCGTTGGGCGCTCCGATGTGCACCACTTGCTTGCTGCCGTCGGCGAAGGTCAGGGTGAAGGTGTTGGCACTGGTGTCGCCTTTTTTGTCGTCGTCAAACCCAGCAGCGCGAACGTTGAGCAGGGCGGTGACCACCCGTCCGAGGGCTTCGGTGTCGACGTGAAAGCCAGCCGGCAAGGCGAGTTGGGGGTCGAGCACCAGCTGCATGGGCTGGCCTTCTTGGCCTGCGTTTTGGTTCTGGGCCGACCACGAGGGATCGCGCCCGCCGCTGCTTTGCAGTTTCACCTCGACCGTTTTGACGTCGGAGGTCGTCTTGTCGAACACCTTGTGCTTGCGCCAGCTGTCGAGGTTGCGCTTGAGGTGATGGGGTTGCATGCCCTGCAACACGAAAACTTCATCGCTGCCTTTTTGCCGAACGTAGAGGCCCTTGCTGTCTTTGGCCGACTTGCCGAACACCCAAGCCTGCACGCCCGACGACGTGGCGATCTCGACGGCGATGCCAGCTTCGTCGTCGACGCCGAGGTCTTTGTGTTTGGCGGCACGCGCCGTGATGAAGCTGCCCGCCGATGCCTTCGCCAACGCCTGCATGAGACTGTCGACGTGGGATTGTTCGGCGGCGTAGACGACATCGGCTTTGTCTTTGGCCGCGACTTTGGGCGCGGTTTTGTCGACGGTGACGACGACGTTGCTCTCGCCGCCGATGGTCACCGACTGCGTGTTCGACGCTGTGGGCGCGGTGTAGGCGAGTTCGCGGATGCCGACTTTTTTGTCTTTGCCCGACGTGACGACGACGAGGGCGGTGAGGGCGACGAAGATGCCCAGCGACATCCAGGCGCGTCCGTTGAGTCCTGCGGTGGTGGTGCTCATGACAACTCCTTTCAGTGGCCTGCGCTCTTGGCGCGTGCGTGTTCAGCAAATTGGGCGGCGTAGCGTCGACGACGTTGGCCGCGCATCTGCCAAACGACAAACCACAGCACGAGGACAGCGCCGGGCACGCCGACGACGTTGAGGATTTTCACAGCTTGGCGCGTGCCGTCGTCGAGGTCTTTGGCGATGGGCGCAGCACGCATGCCGCGGGTGCGCATCTCGAGAAAGCCTTGGTCCATCAACATCCACTCGGTGATGTTGAACAGCAGGGCGCCGGTGAGTTGGCCGCTGCCGCCGGCTGCGAAGTCGTCTTTCAGCATGGCGGAGGTACCGACGACAACAACCTTGGACGTCTTGTCGCCAGTGCGCTCGACGCTGAAGGCCGAGGGCAACTTGCCCGACACCGCGACGGCCATGTCGTGCGGGCCGTTGAAGGTGACTTCTTGCTCTGTCCATCGTTTGCGGGGGTTGACGCTCTGGGGGTCGGGCTTTTGCAGCCAACTCTCGTCGGAGGACTTCACCAACACCTTGCCCTCGGTGCCGTCTTTGGGAGTGACGTAGACGGCGCTGGCAAACGGCAACATCAGCTGGTTGAGGCCGCGGGTGACGGGGTGCTCGGGGTCGACGCCCTTGGGGGCCGGCAAGAAGAAGTATTTGATCTGCCGTGCGCCCAACAACGACCGGGGATCCGGGATGGACAACGCCGCACTCTCAATGTCGGCGACGAGGTCGCCAGAGACGGTGATGCCCCAGGCGTCGAACAACACATCGAGGCCCGTGTCGACGGGGGTGGGCTGAAAGGTCTGCAGATCCATCGACACGGCGTCGATGGCGAAGGCGGCGCTCTTTCCCGACGCGATGAACGCGTCGAGGGCTTTGGCGTGCTCCTCGTTGAAAGGCATCTGCGGACCGGCCACCAACAACGCGTCGATGTCGTCGAGGGCGCCTTTGAGTTCATCGCCCTTGAGGTTGGCGAAGTCGACGCCACGGACGTCGTAGGTCTGGCTGAGGGCGTCTTTCAACGACGACAAAAAGCGGCTTTCGGTGAGGGACGGCTCGCCGTGACCTTGGGTGATGCCCAGCACCGGTTGACGGGCTTGGGTGAGCACCTTGATTTGGCTGGTGAGTTGGTATTCGAGGCCCTCGACGCTCTGCACGACGGGCACGCTGCGCGCTTCTTCTTGGTAGCGGATGGCGATGCCCATGTAGCCGTTCTTGTTGACCTGCTCGTCGTCGTCGATGACGCGCATTTGCACCGGCTGGATGCCGAGCGCCTGCAGCTCTTTTTCAACGGACGTTTGCTGCCGTGTGAGCTGCCCCAAAAAGCCGCGCTTGACGTTCTTCTTGGTTTCTTTGTCTTCGTCGGTCTCGAGGTCGGCGGGGTCGATGAACTCGAACGACACCATGCCGTTCGACCGTTCGCGGTATTCCTCGAGGAGGTCGGCGACGTGTCGGGCGTTGCTCGCGAACTGCGGCGGCAGGTCTTTGGTGAAGTACGCCGTCACCGTCACCGGGTCTTCGATGTCGGCGAGGGTGTCGAGGGTGGCCTGCGACAACGTGTAGTTCTGGTCGTGGGTGAGGTCGACACGCACGAAGTGGTCGAGCAGCAGAATGTTGGCCATCACCAGGCTGCCGACGGTCGACAACACGATGACCCAAAAGCTGCGGGCGTCGGTTGCTTTTTGCACAGGGGTGGTGCTCATCAGTGACTCCTTTGCGCTCAGCGCTTGCCTTGGCGCACGGCGGCGGCGGTGAGGGCCAATCCGGCAAAGGTGGCGGAGAGGTAGTAGGCGAGGTCGCGGCTGTCGACGACGCCACGGGCGATGTTTTCGAAGTGGAACCAGGCGCTGGCCCATGTGGCGACTTCGGCGACTTCGGCCGGCAACACGTTGGCGACGAAGCGCACCAAGGTGATGGACGCGCACAACACCAGCCCGACGAGAAAGCCGACGATTTGATCACGCGACAACGCCGAGGCGAACAGGCCGAGCGACACGAACGTCGACGCCAACAGCAAAGCGCCGAGGTAGCTGCCGAAGACCACCCCCCAATCGAAGTGAAAGCCTTCTTCGACGACGAGCGAGACGCTGAGGGGCGCAGGCAAGGTGAACGCCAGCGCGACGGCCACCATGCCCATGGCGCCGAGGAACTTGCCAAAGACCACTTGCCACTCGGCGACAGGCAGCGTCATCAACACCTCGAAGGTGCCGGTGCGCCGTTCTTCAGCAAACAGCCGCATGGTCAATGCGGGCGCCAAGAACAGCAGGAGAACGGGCATCCACTCGAGGAGAAAGCGAACGCTGGCGATGCCCTGGGCGAAGAACTCGCCGATGATGAAAAAGGTCACCATCGACGCGGCCAAGAACACCAGCAGCACGATGTAGGCAATGGGCGAAGCGAAGAAGGAGAAGAATTCTTTCTTCGCGATGGACAGGACTTGTTGCATGGGAACTCCAGCAGACGGTCTTTGTCTTGGGCGCTGTCGTGACGTCGGTGACGTCGTCGATTCAGCTTGGGGGTCAGCTTGCGGTCAGTTTGCGGAAGATGTCTTCGAGGCTCTGTTGCTCTTGGTGCATGCCGAGGATGTAGTGCTCTTCGCGCACCATGGCGTCGAACAAGGCGCGGCGGGGGTCGTCTTCGCCGGCGCGCAGGCGGAAGCTGAAAGCGCCGCTCAGCTCGCGTCCGTCGTTGACGTCGAGCACCCCGGGCACTTGCGCGAAGATGTCGTGCAGCTTTTTGACGTTGGTGTCGGTGCCCTCTTTGGGCGCGACTTCGATGTCGATGGTGCTGCTTTGCGTGGTGAGCGCCTCGGGGGTGTCGTCGGCGACGAGCTGGCCGCCCGAGATGATAAGCACCCGACTGGACGTGGCTTGCACCTCGCTGAGCACGTGGGAGCTCATGAGCACCGTCTTCTCTTTGCCGAGTTCGAGGATGAGTTCGCGGATTTCGACGATTTGGTTGGGGTCGAGGCCGGTGGTGGGCTCGTCGAGGATGAGGAGGTCGGGCTCGTGCAAAATCGCCTGGGCCAGCCCCACCCGTTGGCGGTAGCCCTTCGACAGTTCACGGATGTCTTTGCCGAAGACGGGGCCCAGACCACAACGTTCGACCGCGGATTGAATGCGGCTTTGGCGAACGTTGACGTCGACCTGACGCATGGCGGCGACGTATTCGAGCGACTCCGCGACCATCATGTCGTCGTACAGCGGGTTCGACTCCGGCAGGTAGCCGATCATGCGCTGGGCCTCGACGGGGGCGGCTTCGACGTCGATGCCGCCGACCTTCACCGAACCCGAGCTGGGTTCGACGAATCCCGTGAGGATCTTCATGGTGGTCGACTTGCCGGCGCCGTTGGGCCCCAAGAAGCCGACGACCTGGCCTTTGGGCACTTCAAAGGAGACGCCTTTGAGCGCGTGGGTGGTGCCGTAGTGCTTGTGCAAATTGTCGATGGCGATCATCGACGTCGAAGACGTGACCATGACTCCTCCAACTGCCGCACGTGCTGGGCCAGCACGACCGCGGTGATGTAGTCGTCGGCGTTTTAATCAGGATGTGGGGGGCGTCAAGGCGGACCCATCCCACAAAAGGTCACTTGCCTGCCTCCGCAAAGGGGGTGCAGCGTGTGCGCCGTGCAAATCGAGCTCAGCCCTTCACTTTGGCCGTCAACGTGTCGCCCGTGACCTCAGTGACATCGACGAGCGCGTTGAACGACGGCTGGGTCACGAGGTGCATGGCGCCGCCTCCTTTGAGGGTGAGGTCGATGCGGGCCTTGCCGCCTTTCACCTGGCGCAGCTTGGCGCGGGCCACCCGCGGAAGCGTCCGCAGCTGCTTGGCGAGCTTTTGCGCCGCCCGCGGCGATGTGCCCTCGACGTCGAGTGAAACGCGGGCGCCGCGGTCGACGACGACATTCTCCAGCTTCTGCACCAACTCAGCAAGCCGCTTGCCGCACAGCCGCTTTTGCGCACTGCGCCGGGCGACGACGGCGTCGTCGGGGCTGTTGCCCTTGGCCATGGCGTCGTGGCTCACCAAGACCTCGCCGGTGTCCATCTTGATGACCTTCAAGGTGAGTTCGGAGCGCACGGCGATGGTCTGGGGCGCGTTCTTGGCGCTCGACAGTTTGAATCGCTTTTTGTCGGCGCGGTGCTCGACCACGCCCACCATCAGCACGTCGATGTGCTCGGTGCCCAACACCCCGTCGGGCATGCCATTGTCGACGACTTGGCGCGGCCCGGTCTTGCCCGACAACGCCTGCAAAAAGCCGGGCTCGACGACGAATGCGTCTTTGGCTTGGAGTTGCTCACGCAGACAACTCTCCGTCGCCAAGCGCCGCATGTGCTTTTCAGCGCCGTGCTCGTCGACTTCATATTCGGCAAAGAGCACGCCGATGCGCAGGTCATACAGGCCGCTCGCCCCCGTCGGACGCGCCTCATCTGGATGCAGCAACTGTCGCGCACTGTCGGCCGCCCCTTTGTCGTAGGCGGCGTTGTTTTTGCTGTCGAGCGGCAGCTCCACCTGCCCGCGGGCCAAGGCGCGGCCGAGGCGGGCGTCGAGCACTGAGGTCGTCGCCACCACGCGCGTGCCCACATGCGCCAGGCTCGACGTCACCAACAGGTCGGCGCGCAACTGCAAGACGACATCGGCGAGGTCGCAGTACTCGTCTTCGCAGCCGAGCGCCTTGAGCGAGGCTTGATGGCGCAACACCGTCCGGGCTTCTTGGCTGGTGATGACGTCGACTTTGTCGACGCCTTGCGGGCCCTTTCCGGCGGCCACGTCGTCGTCCAATGTCGACTGCAGCGACGACGCCAAGCGGCCCGCAAACAGGTTCGCCCGCGCTCCGTCGCGGTCGGTGGCGGCGGCGGTGTCGAGCACCAACACCCGCAACGTCTTCGATGGCACTTGGGCCTCAGCCGCCGCCGTCGACGACGCCCATGCCGTCGCCAACAGCAAGGCCACCGCCCATGCGTGGACCCCGTGGCGAGCGTGTGTCCCGTCGGTGTTGTGCTTGTGCCACCTCATCTCTGCCCCCTTCTCACAGACGGTCTCGCCTGCAACGCAACAACGTCGTAAAGGTACATGCTCTGCGTTTGCCGTTCAGCGACAAAGCGCACGCGCCGTTCTCGGTGTGCCCCACGCACATCTTTTGTGTCGACAATCGACGACGAGCCACAGGTATGACCGCTCCCTTCCGCATGTTTTCGTTCGTGGTGCACGCCGCACAGTTGGCCCTGGTGACGTCGGTGGGGTTCGCATTGGTGGGCTGCGCCACCCCGCGTCCCCAACAGTTGCCCCCGCTGCTGCAAGGCGAAGCCGACGGCGACCTCATGCGTCGTCACCATGAAGCCAACACCGCCTACACCCATTGCAGAGAGGCACACGAAGGACACCTCCCTTGGCACGCGTTGACGACGTCAGGACTCGTGCTCGGCGGCGCTGCCGTCGTCGGGGGCGGGGCCGCCGTCGCCGTGGTCTTTGCCCAAGACCCGTTGCTGTTGCCGGTGGGGGTGGGGGTCGCCGCGTCGTCGACGGCGTTCTTTGCGTTGGCAGCGCAGCAGGCGCTGTCGATCCCCGACGACTTTCACCGCAGCCGCATCCGCGATGCTGCGTTGGTGCAGGCGCGCACCGAGACCATGGCCGCCCTCGACGAACGAGACCCGGCTGCACTCGAACGCGTGAAACGCAACCTCTATGAGAATTGCCGCGTCGCCGACATCGCCATCGACGGCCCATCCGGCGATGTGCTGTTGCGCGACTACGCGCGCTACCGTCGTGAAGCAGATGCCCAACGCCGGTGGGAGAAAGAACTCAAAGACAAGGAGGCACCCGTCGGCAAAGGCGTCCCCGTCGACGATCAGTCTTCTGACGACGACGCCGCGGCCGCTGTCGCGCCGGCTCCCCCCGAGACTCAGCCGACGACACGCTCCACCAACCAGTAAGCGCCCATGGCGGCGAGCACGGCGTAGAGGGCGAAGAACACGTTCTTGCCAGGTTTGGATGCGCCCACTTTCAGCAGCAGCGGAAAGCCAACGACCACGCATGCCAGCTGCCCCACCTCGACGCCAACGTTGAAAGCCACCAACGGGGCGGCCACGGAGCCGGCGTCGTCGAGGGCCTCCGCCAACATGGCGGCAAACCCCAGCCCGTGCATCAAGCCGAAAACGACGGCCATGACGCAGCTGACGACAAAGCTCGTCGACGTCTTGGCGGGCAGCCCCGGTGCGCTGCCCTTGCCTTGCAACAGCAGCACCGCGCCGGTCACCGCTGCGACGGAGATGGACGCCGCGATCACCGGCTCGACGATGTGGCCGCCGAGGCGAATGACGTCGAGCGCTGCCAACGCCAGCGTCACCGAGTGGGCCAGCGTGAAGCAGGTGACGAGCACCAACAGCCGGCGCCAGGTGGCGACGGAGAGCACCAGCGCCAACAAAAAGGCGAGGTGGTCCCAGCCGAGCAGAATGTGCTCCACGCCGAGGATGCCGAAGTGCTTCACCGTCTCCGTCGTCGACGGATAGGCCACCTTCAGCCGCACACTCGGATGTTTCTTGGCCAACACCGTGGTGTGTTTGCGTCCTTGCGGCGCCCGCAAGGTGACAAAGGCGACAAGGTCGAGGTTCTCTCCCGTCGACAATCCCCAGTCGATGCGAAGCTCTTTGGGCAGGTGGCTGCACGCGGCAGAGCCGACCACCTCGACTTGGCGCAAGGCGGGCTCGTCGAATTGCACGAAGCGCACTTGGCAACGTTTGTCGTCGGCGTCGAAGCGAATCCAGCTGCTGAGGTGTTGGTTGAAGCGCGCGGTGAGCACTTCTTTGGCGGTTGCGCGCTCTTGTTCGGAGCTGAGGTCAACGTTGACGAGGTCGAGCACGTCTTGTTCGTTGAGGCCGATGCGAAACTCGATCTGCCCCTGATCGTCGACGTCGATGTGCACGCGGCTTTTGCTGGTGGTGTGCCCCCACGACGACGGAGCCGCCAAACACCAGACGACACAAGAAACGGCGATGACCCAAAGAGCGTTGCGCATGCCGTTCGCTATCGCCGTGATGTGGTGCTGGCAACGGGCATTGGGTGCCTCCGTTGACGCCGTCTCCGTCGACACTCACGCCGGCCGCTTGCGTTTTGGGCCACGGGTGGGGGAGCCTTTGCGCATGAGCAAAGGTCGCATTCGCAGAGGCATGGAAGTCTCCCCCAACGTGGTCTACTGGACGGTGGTGGTCGCCCTCCTGGCTTGCAGCGTGTTCTTTGTCGTCGACGTGCAGCTGCGCAAGCGGTCGTGGCAAAGCGACAAACAGCTGCAGGTGAACTCAGGGGAGCCCGTCGAGGTCCTCAAAGTCATCGACGGCGATGAAGTCTCGGTCAAACACGCCCACGGCACGTTTGTGGTGCGGCTGTTGGGGGTGAAGAGCTTCAACCCGTCGGCCAATGAGCCCGGGCTCAGCGGCCTCGGCGCCCAAACCATGCAGGCGTTGGAGCGCATCCTCGACAGCAAAAAGCCCATCACCGTGCACTTCAAAGAGTTCAAACAAGACAAGGCCAATCGCTTGTTGGCGTACATCCACGTCGGTGACGTCGACGTCGGCGAACGTTTGGTGAAGGGCGGATTCTCCGTGGCCTACACCCGCTACCCCTTCAGCCGTGAAAACGACTACCTCGCCGCCGAACTCGAAGCGCAGCGCGAGGCAAAGGGCCTGTGGGCCAACGAGAAGGCCGTCAGCCGCGTGCAAGGCTGGAAAGGGAGCTGGGATGCCCAACGCCAGGACGGGTGACGCATGATTCGGCTGCTCTTTGCCTTCTTCAAACGCATGAGCTGGGCCCAAGGGCAGCAGTTTCTCAAGGTCGCGCTGCTGACGACGGTGCTCATCGCGTTCTCGTCATCGGGCTTCATGTTCTTTGAGCTGCAAGACAAGCCCGACCTCAGCTGGGCCGACGCCATTTGGTGGAGCGTGGTGACCATGACCACCGTCGGCTACGGCGACCTCTTCCCCACCACCGTCGGAGGCCGTTACCTCATCGGCTTTCCGACGATGATTTTTGGCATCTCCATCTTGGGCTACCTGTTGTCGACGGTGGCCACCTTCCTCATCGAAGCCCGTTCGAAGGAGCTCAAAGGCATGAGCGACGTCGCCCTTGAAGACCACTTGTTGATCATCCACTACCCCAGCGAAGACCGCGTGGTCGCCGTCATCGAAGAGCTGGCCCACGACGACAAAACCAAAGACCGCCCCGTCGTCATCATCGACGAAAAGCTCGACGAACTGCCCGGCGAACTCGCCGCCCGGGGCGTGAAGTTCATCAAGGGCGACGCCTCCAAAGAGAGCACCCTCGAAAAGGCCAATTTCAGAGCGGCCACCTTCGCCATCATCTTGTCGAAAGACCCCAACGCTCCGACATGTGACAACGACAACTTGGCGGCGGCGCTGACGCTCGAACACCTGCATCCCGAGATTTTCACCGTCGCCGAGTGCATCGAGGCCGAGCGCGTGCCCCTCATGTACAAAGCCGGCTGCGACGCCGTGGTGTGCGTGACGGCGTTGGCCACCAACTTCGTGGTGCACGAGTTGCTCGACCCCGGCGTGCAGAAATTCATCGACGAAGGCACCAACAACCGCCAGGGCACCCAGCAGTTCTACATGGTCGCCGTCGAGGGCGGGGGCACCTTCGCCCAGGCGAAGTCGACGTTGGAGTCGAAGGGCTGCATCGTGTTGGGCGTGGAGTCGGGTGACGACGTGCACCTCAACCCAGAGGCGGGGTTGTCCATCAAGGGCGGCGACCGCGTGGTGTGCATTGCCGCCGACCGCCCGGCGGCGCTGGCGTTCTAGCGGGCACCACGTGACGTGCTCGGCGACGGCGTTCCAAGTGGAACGCATCGGGGCCACAGTGGAACGCGCGATGCAGACGGCAGCGTGCATTCTCAAGATGGCAGGGTCCATTCTCAACATGGAGTGTCGTACGGCGGGTGTGGGCAAGGTCCTGGCGGGCTTTGGTCGGATTCGTCGGCGCTCGGCCGGATGGCATGCGGGGTGCACTGCTTTGGGTGTCTCTGCTGGCGGTGGCCAACGGCTGTGGGGGCAGTGGCTTTGTCCCGCTCGGGCGGGTGGGGTCGGGCGGGCGAAGTCCACACTTTTGACGGTGTGTTGAAGGCGTCGCGGAACGCTGCAGAGAGATGAGGCGCCTTTGGCGTTTGGGTCTTTCTGCGGCCGCCGAGCCAATTCCCCCAACACCAACGCCTCCACAAACCAACCCCACCAAAAAAAGAAGCCCCCGTCGTCGACGGAGGCCCCTTTCATTTCAAACCCACCTTCAGTTGCCCGGCAACGTCGGCTTGTAGTTCAACCGCGCCGCCTTCCCGTGCACATCGGTGGTCACGATGGTGATGTTCTCCCCAGGCTTCACCCCAGGAATCGGCAGCTCCCAAGCGCCATGCACATCCGCCTCGACGTCATACGTCTTGCCATTGTGCTCCACCGAGACGGTGCCAAACACCTCCGTCGACCCCGCCTGCCCTTTCAGCACCATCTTGTCTTTGCCCGACGATGTGCCGTCGACGACGTCGGTGCTGATGAGGTTCTGCTGCAAGAACGGCGCGCGACGATCGACGCCCGACATGCGGGTCTTCTTCGGCTTGTTGGTGCGGTTGTTCAACGTCACCATGAAGCTCGACGCCATGTTGACGGTGGCGTCTGACTTTTCGCCGGCCGCGTTTTCCGTCTCCAACACAATCTGGTCGCCGTCGAGGAACTCCTTGCGGTTGCTGAAGCCCTTCTCCAACTCAAAGGTGCCGTCTTTGTTGACCTGCACCGAGCCCAACAGCGGACGTCCGGGCTGCGAACCGTTGTAGATGTTCACCGTCGACAACGGCTGCGCCAAACCACTGATGAGCATGCGCTCGGGGTTCGAGTTGTTCTGCGCGTGCAGAATCTCGTTGCCCAACACGATGGGCTTTTGCGGCTTCACCGTCGACGAGTCGGGCACGATCTCCGTCTTGCCAGAGAAGATGCGGTCCATCTCTTTTTGCAGCGTCTGCAAGCCGTCGCCTTCGAGCCAGTCGGGGTGCTCGCTCATCAAGCGCTCCACGGCGGCGCGGTTTTGCAAGCTGGGGTTGGCCTCGACGGCTTTGACGAGGTGCGGAATCGCCATCTCCGGCAGCGGACGTTGGCTGCACAGCGCTTCGACCTGGGTGTCGGGACCCACGCTCGACGACGCCGGCACTTGAAAGCCCACAATGTTGCCCGGCGCTTCGTTGCCTTCGGCATCCTTCACCGTGAAGCTCAGCAGGTCGTGCGCGTGCACGCCGCCCAAGGTGAAGTCAAAAGCACCATGCTCGTCGGCGGTGAAGGTCTGCGTCTTGCCCGTGGTGTGGTTCAAGACCTCGACTTCAGCGTTGGGGAACGCCACGTTGCCCGTCTTGAAGTCGAGGAATGGCCCTCCCCGCTTCTGCTTGCCGTTCGTCTTCACCTGGTAAGGAGGACCATCGACCTCACACGTCATGCCCTGGGTGTCGAACTTCAACGCTTCGGTCTTGAAGTTCACAGCATGGGTGCGGCCGTTGATGTCGGCCAGGGTCACCTTCAGCGTCTCGCCCGGCTTGTAGTTGCCGACGTCGAGCTTGAACGAGCCGTCGGCCGCCGACAGCGCCTCACACGTTTCGCCTTTGCTGGTGACGACGTTGAGCACCACGTTGGGAGGCACCGAACCTGCGCCGCCGGTGAGCGTCGTCGTGGTGTTGGGCTCTTTGGCCGTCGCCAAGTTCTGCTCGTTCTGCACGAGGTTTTGCTGCAAGAACGGCGCACGGGCGTCGGTCTTGGGGTTCAGCGCCACCAAGCGCTGCTCGCCGGTGCGGTTCCACACTTGCAGCTCGTACGGCGTCGTCGGCGCAATCTTGTTGGTCGACTTCGCGCCGCCTTGGTCTTCGGCGAGAATGACGAGCTGGTCGCCGTGGAGGAACTTGCGCTCGTCGGTCGACTCGAATTCAAAGGTGCCGTCTTCGTTCACTTGCACACGGCCGATTTCAGGGCTGCCCGCCACCGACGCGTTCTTCACGATGACGGTGCTGAAGGGCTCGGCTTCGCCGGTGACGACGAGCGGGTCGGTGGCACGGCCTTGGTCCATGACGCGCGGCTTGATGACGTCGGCGTTGAACACCATGGGCTCTTTGGGAGCCGGGTTGGTGGTGTTCGACTTCACGTCGTTCTTGCCGCAGAAGATGTCGGCCAGGCCTTTTTCGACGCGGGCTTGGTCTTTGGGGTTCACAAAGTTGGAGTGCCCCAAGTTTTGCAGCCAGCCCTCCACGTGGCTGCGGTTGGCCGCCGTGGGGTTCTGCTTCATGGCGTCGATGAGTTGGTCGACGTGCTCGCCCTTGAGGGTTTGCATGGAGGTGATGTCTTTCACCGTCTCCGAAGGACGCGCCTCGCCGGGCACCACGTAGTTGATGGTCTTGTTGGGCGCCTCGTTGCCGGCAGGGTCGTTGACGACGAACGACAGCGAGTCGCCGACGTGCACGCCGCCGATTTCGAAGTTCAGGTTGCCTTCTTTGTCGGCTTTGAAGCTGTGCTCTTTGCCCGTGGAGTTGTTCTTCACGGTGATCGACGAGAAGGGGTCGACGGCGCCTGGCTTGTTGAACGCCAAGAACGGTCCGCCGGTGTCGCCTGCGCGGTCGAAGGGCACGCCTTCGGTGCTGTTGGTGACGCCTTCCGCGTCGAACTTCAGCGCGGGGGTGCGAATTTTGTCTTGGTGCAGCCCACCGTGCACGTCGAACACGCGCACCGTCAGGGTTTCGCCTGGGGTGTAATCGATGGGGTTCTTGAAGCTGAAGCTGCCGTCTTCTTTGACTTTGGCCTCGAACTCTTTGCCTTCGCGGTTGGTGACGCGCACGATGGAGTTCGGCTCGGCCGCTCCTTCTTGGCCCGCGAACGCCCACGTTTGTTTCTTCGTCGACGCCGTCACCGGAGTCTGCGCCGAATCCGCGAGGTTCATCTGCAAGAACGGCTTGCGGCTGTTGGTGTCGTGCGGCAGCTCCACCTTCTCGGTGCGGGTGGGGTTCTGCGCCGTGGTCATGCGGTAGGCGCAGGTGCCGGTGAGCTTGCCCGTCGACGTCGCCCCGCCTTGGTCGGTGGCGCGCAGCATCATCTGGTCGCCGAAGGTGTAGGCGTTCTTGTTGTTGTTTTCGAACTCGAAGTTGCCGTTTTTGTCGGCTTGCACCTGCCCGATGACGGGCGCTCCCGGACGCGACGCATTGCGCACGTTCACCGTCGAGAACGGCTCTGCTTTGCCCTTGATGATGAGCGGCATGTTGCGCTGGTCTTGGCTCTGAATCATCTCAGCCGAGATGACGATGGGCGCTTTGGGGGCGGGGTTTTCGGCGTGGTTCTTCACGTCGTTGACGCCGCTGAAGGCCTGGGTGGCGAAGTCGCTGAGCTCTTTGTGCAGCGCGGGCGACGCAAACAAGTCGGCTTGGGCCAACACCGCGTCGACGATCTCGCGGTTGGCCGCGGTGGGGTTTGCCGTGATGGTGTCTTTCAGCGTCTTCACGTGCTCTTTCAAGAACGCTTTTTGGCAGTCCATGTCTTCGATGGCTGCAGACGGCTGGCCTTTCGACGGCACGATGTAGTTCTCGATGGCACCCGGCGCGAGGTTGCCAGCGGGGTCTTCGACGTGAAACGCCAAAGAATCGCCCGCGTGCACATTGCCGATGCGCACGTCGAGGTTGCCGTCTTTGTCGGCTTGGGTTTTGAACGACTCACCGGTGGAGTTGTTCTTCACCACCACCCAGCTGAAGGGGTCGACGGCCGCGTCTTGTTTGAAGTCGAGGAAGGGGCCTTTGGCGTCGGGTTTGCCCGTCTTGTCGAGCTTGTGAAACGGCACCCCTTGGCTCGAGCTCATGAAGGTGTCGGCGTTGAACTTCAGCTGCGGCGTGCGGATGTTGTGGTTGGTGGAGCGACCGTTGATGTCGGTGAGCACCAAACGCAGGGTTTCACCCGGGGTGTGGGCGCCGACTGGCAGCTCGAAGGAGCCGTCTTTTTTCACCACGGCTTCGAAGGGTTTTCCGTCTTTGTTGTTGGCGCGAATGATGGTGTTCGGCGGGGCGCTCATGGGGCCACCGACGATGTTGAACACCTGCTCTTTGCCGTTTTTGGCGATGGGCATGCGGTCTTGGGTGGTGATTTTGCCCTGGTCGAAGAACGGAGGACGCGTGTCGTGGTTGTGAGGGAGCTCGACGGTCTCTTGGCGCCCTGTGCGTTGCCACACCTGCAGGTCGTAGGGGCAGGTCTTGGTGAGCACGTCACCTGAGGCTTCGCCGCCCTGGTCGACGGCGCGCACCAACACTTGGTCGCCGAACTGGAACTCACGCTCGTTGGTGCAACGGAAGAAGAAGTTGCCGTTTTCGTCGGCCTGCAGACGCTGACCGGTCTCGTTCGACAGCACCGGCGAGTTTTCGACGGACGCGTTGCGCACTTCGATGAAGGCAAAAGGCTCGGCCTTGCCCTCGATCTCCAAGGGGTCGAGGTTTTGCGGCGGACGCGACCGGCGGGTCACCGGGTCCATGATGCGCGGCTTGATGATGTCGGCGCCGATGACGATGGGGTCTTTCGGCGCAGGGTTGTGGGTGTTCGACTTGATGTCGTTGTCGCCGCAGTACGCTTTGTCGACGGCCGCTTGCAGCATGGCTTTGTCTTTGGGGTTCTTGATGACCTTGTCGGCGTCGTTGGCCAAGAAGGTCTCCACCATCTCGCGGTGCACCGAGGTGGGCTCGTTCTTGATGATGGAGCAAGCCTCAGCGACGTGGGTTTGCAGCCACGTGGTGTCGCAGAACATGTCGTCGAGACGTTGGTTGGCGCGTCCTTCACCGGGCACCACGAAGTTGGCGACTTGGTTTTGGCTCTCGAAGCCGGCAGCGTCTTTGGCCACCATCGCCAGGCTGTCGCCGACGTGCACGCCGGCAATCTCGAGGTCGATGTCGCCGTTTTTGTCGGCTTTGGCGGTGTGCGTCTTGCCGGTGGTGTTGTTCTTGATGGTGACTTCAGCGCCGGGGTCGGCGACGCCGGCGGCTTTGAAGCGCAAGAAGGGGCCGTTCTCGTCGGGCTTGCCCTTCACCATCTTGTCGTAGGGCACGCCTTGGCTGGCCACCTGCAAGGCATCGGTGTCGAGCTTGGCCGGGGTGGTGTTCACCGCGTGCTGCTGCACGCGCCCCGCGGGGTCGATGACCTGCATCTTCAGCTGTTGCCCGGGAGGGAAGCCCTTGGCGTCGACAAAGAACGAGCCGTCGGCGGCCACTTTGCCTTTGCCCACTTCGTCGGCGCCGCACATCACCTTGATGTCAGAGAAGGGCTCGGCGGCGAACGCTTTGCCCACAAAGGTCATGGCGTGCTGCTTGTTGCGGCCGCCAGGGGGGATGTGCTCGTTGGCGACGAAGCTCTTGTTGAGGTAGGGCGAACGGCTGTCGAGCGTGGCTTCTTGCTCTTTGGTGGTGCCCGACTTCCACTTTTGGATGTGCACGTTCTTGGGGCGAATGGTCTGCGCGTCAGACGCGGAGCCGTTTTGCCCGACCACCGTGAACGACAACACGTCGCCCATGCCGACGTTGCCGATGTTCTGGTTGACGTCGAGCTTGCCTTTGTCGTCGAGGCGGAGGTTGGCCACTTCGCGGTTTTGCGTGTGGTTGAACACCTTCAAGGTGGCGTTCGGCTCGCCCGTGAACTTGCCCGACAGCTTGATGTTGGCGTCGACGCCCACGCCGTCCATCGACTTCTCTTGCGTGATTTTGACGTCGGTGAGCTTGGCAGGCGCGGTGCGCTTGTGCGGCCCCGAGGCGGGGTCGAACTTGTCGCTTTGCAGGTCGAAAAGCTTGTCGTTGACGACGCTGCCGGCGCCATCGGGCAGACGGGCTTCGCCGGCGTCTTTCAGCTTCTGGAGTTCACTCTGCTGGACGTTCTTCGGCTCTTTGTCGAGCTGCTTCAAGAACCCATCGAATTGGGCTTTGGTCAGACGCGCGTTGTTGGCGAGAGGGCTGGTGACGGCCATGAGAAACTCCGGCAGAAGCAGAAAAAAGGGGCCCCGCAGGCGGGGAAGGTGGACCACAGGCGACCACCCAGATGGGGCGACCGCCTACCTATACGATCCGGGAGCGCATTTTGGCCGCCCTGAGGTGTCGAAAGTCAACCGTCGGGATCGGGGCTGTGGCGCTTTCCCATGCGGTGTGCCTCGCCTTCGACTCCGGCGGCCCAAGATGGGTTTTCCGCCAGCTTGCGAACTTTGCGGGTCAGATCGGGCGAAACAGGGAGAAAACTGCGTGAACCCCGCTCACATCGGCCCGACGGGTCTTGTGGGCGCCCTCACACTGAGGGTATGGGAGCGCAGCAGGAGTGAGTGCCCCATGGAAAAGAAACGCGACTCGAGAACCTCCATTTTGTTGGCTGCCGTGGTGGAGTTCTCCAAGCATGGCCTGTCGGGCGCCCGCATGGAGCACATCGCTGCACGCTCAGGCTTCAACAAAGCCCTGGTTTACAGATACTTCAAAGACAAGGTGAGCCTCTTTGGGTCCACCATGCAGTTCAAGTTTCTGCGTCGCTTCAAAGTGGCAGAAAACGTCCCGGAGACCCTCGAAGACGCACTCCTCTACTGGAACGAGCGCGTGTCTCAAGACATGGATTTTCTGCGTCTCATCATGCGCGAAGCGCTCAACGACGACGGCAGCGAGCTCAGCTGCGAAAAAGAGCGGCAGGAGTACTACGAGATGCAAGAGCGCGACATGCGCGCCCGGCAAGAGCGTGGTGACTTCGACGCGGCATTTGATCCCCGCGCCGCCATCTTGGCGTTTTCGGCGTTGTTCTCGTACCCCCAGGCGTTTCCCAACCTCACTCGCATGATGACGGGCCACGCCGTCGACAGCCCCGAGTTCAAAGAGATGTGGACGACCTTCTTGAAGCAGTTCGCCGCGCACATGCGCCAGCAGCTGCCGGCAGACGACAGCTGATCCCCAGGGCATCGGCTGCACGCGACCCGCACCACAGAAAGCACCACAGAACAGGGATGGAAAAAGGGAGGCACACGGCCTCCCTTTGTTCGTTTGGATCACGAGCCGGTTCAGTCTCGAAACACGCCCATGTCGACGTCAATGCCCCGCTTTTGCAGCTCTTCGTAAAAGCGCGGGGGTGTCCCCTTCGCCTTGAACGCGTCGTTCTTGTAGACGAACAGCTCTTGGGTGGTGATGAGGTCGACCTCGGTGCCCGACACCTCCACGATCTCGGTGACCTTGTCGGTGCCATCGGCGTACGACGTCAACACCACGACGACGCTGACGGCGGCGGCAATCTGCTCCCGCACCGCACGAGCCGACGTTTCTTGCGCGCCGACCTGCATCATGGTCTCCAACCGCGACAAGCCCGACCGCGCGTCTGCCGCCGTCGTCGACGCGATGGCGCCGGCTTGCTGCGCCGTCATGGCGAGAATGACGTCGAGCGCTTCGCCACCCGACAACTCACTCACCACCAACCGATCCGGCCGCATGCGCAAGGCGCCGGCGACGATGTCGCGCGCCCGGCAGGTACCGGCCGCCTGCAACGACAAGACGTGGGGCTTTTGCACCGACAGTTTGGACGTGCGCTCCACGACGACGACGCGTTCGTGATCCGCCGCTTCTGAGGCGATGGCAGCGGTCAAACAGTCGGTGTCAGCGCCAGGCGTGCCCACGACGAGCACGCCTTTGCGGCCGTGCACGCAGGTGCGCAAGAACGACGCCATGTTCGCCGACAACACTTCTTCTTCGACGAGGCCATCGAGGTGCAGCGGCGTGTGCGAGCTGCGGGTGACGGTGACCAACGGCCCCTGCGTCGCTGCACTCTGGTGCACGGCGTCGAAGCGCAGATCGTCGAAGTGGGCTTCACCGACGGGATGCTCAGCGTCGAACTGCTGCCCGCCCTGTTGCAGCACCCGCCGCAACACCAGGTCGAGGGCGTCTGACGACGAGAAGAACTTGTTCGACGCTTCGGTGGCGCCGTTGTTCTTGCACACCAACAAATGCGGCCCGTTGACGAAAACTTCGGTGACGCCGTCGTCTTCAAACAACTGCGCGATGGGGCCGATGCCACACACCTCGCTGGCGATTTCTTTGGCCCAACCGTCGGTGTTCACGCCAGCAAGCTTCTTGGCGACGGCTTGCAGCGTTTTTTCGGCGGCCCCCTCGGCTTTGGCCAAGGTGTTGTCGTCGGCGGCGGGGATGGCGTTTTCGTCGCCCCCTTGCAGTGCCTTCAACACCGACGAGAACACGGCGGCGCGTGCATTCATCGCTCCAGCCGGAGGGAGGTCGACGTCGAGCTTGGGAGGCGGTGGCGGCGGCGTGGCCGCCTTTTTGCGCTTGGGCTTCGGCGCAGGAGGCGCAGGTGCCTTTTGTGGCTTGGGAGGCGGCGCAGGCTCAGGCTCTTCGGCCTGAAAGTCGCCGCCAATGTCTTCTTCGAAGTCGAGGTCTTCGCCGCCGGCGTCGTCATCGAAGAGGTCGTCGCCGTCGTCGTCATCGTCGTCATCATCGGCTTCGTTGATGATGTCGTTGATGTCGTCGATGTTCATGTCCTCTTCGGGAGGGGCCTCTTCTTGCGCGGGCTCCTCGACGGTGAGGGTGAAGTCGCCGATGTAGACCTTGTCGACTTCTTTGAGCACCTGCGGCGAGTTGATCCGCTTGCCATTGACGTAGGTGCCGTTGGTCGACTTGAGATCGACCACGATGAACTTGCCGTCGCGCAGCACGATGCGGCTGTGGCGTTTGGAGATGTTCCCCTTCGGCAAGACGATGTCGTTGCCCTGCACGCGCCCGATGGTGATCTCGTTCTGGTCGAACTCCTCGACGCGCGGTTTGCCACCTTTTTCGGTGATGACGATGTTGAACATCCGGTCTCTCCAAGCCGCTCGCAGAAGGCAGCGCCCCCTCGGCCGCGTGATTATGAGCCGCCTTCAAGCGTGGGAGCAACTTTTCGCCCGCATGTCAGCACCTTGTCTGCCCCCCTGTCTACCGATGGTCGGGGTGCGTCAACAGCGCATCAGGCGCCAAGTGGCCGAAGACGGCAGGAGGTTGCATCGCTTGCAGACAATCTCGCCGATCCGCGGCGTACAGTTTTGCCGTCGGGCAAGCCGAGATCTACAACCCCAAGTCAGTTGAAAGGCTTGCCCATGGCACACCGCATTCTGTTGCTCGGACCTGACCCCTCCCAACTGCGCGCACTGCACGGAGCGCTGGCGCGTGCGGGGCAACAAGCCATCTACGCCGAGAGTCTCAACCAAGGCGCGGTGCTGGCCCGACAGTTCAATCCGTCGCTGATCGCCTTGGTCACGGATCTCAACGGCCAGCAAGGCCGTGAAGATCTCGCGGGTCTCATGATGCGTCCGGCCACAGCCTCGTTGCCGGTCTTTGTGCTCACCCGAGGGATCTCCCCCCGCGTCGCCGTTGGTGCGCTGCGCACCGGCGCCACCGACCTCATCGTCATGCCCACCAAGTTGGAGGTGTTTTTGGCGCGGGTGACGTCGAGCATTGGCGACGTCCCTGGGCACCCGCTCGCCAAAGCGGCGGTGGATCGCAAGGGTCCTGCCCTGCTCAAACGCGTCGGCAACTACCTCCGCCGCATGGCCGCCGACGCCGAAGTGCGCATCGACGGCGCCTCCGAGCCGGGCACGTTGCGGTTTGCCAACGGACGCATCGTAGAAGCCCACTTTGGGGGGCTGGAGGGCTCCACCGCCATCCAACGTCTGCTGACCGAACCTGCCGTCGGGCCGTGGGCCATCACCCTGCTCGACGAGGCCGAAGACCACAAGGCGCCGTCGTCGACGCCGGCGGCGATGACGCCCGAAGAGGCCACCGAGCCGCCCCGCATGCAGACGCCAGGCACGGCGATGAAAGCGCCGTCGCTGCCACCGCAACCACCTGAAGAAATCGACATCGACGACGACGACACCGTCGCCATCGACGATGAAGAAGTGCTCATCAGCGTCGACCTCGACTCCCTCGACGACGTCGGGGTGGAGTTGTTCGACGAAGAGATCGCCATCGACGAATCCGGCGTGCCCGAGCTGCCCGCCCCCACCCCTGAGGCGTTGGCCGCCTTGGCCCCCGCCCGCATCCTCCTCGTCGACGACGACCCCGCCCTGCTGAACCTCTACGAGAAGTTCCTCGCCAAGCGCGGCTTTGAAGTCATCACCGCCGAGAACGGCAAGTTGGGCTACGAAAAAGCCATCCGCGAGCGCCCCGACGTCATCGTGTCCGACATCATGATGCCCGAAACCGACGGCTGGGGATTTCTCACCCTCGTCCGTCGGGACGCCCGTCTGGCCGACACCCGTTTCCTGCTCCTCAGCTGCCACGGCGAGTACCTCGAGAAACTGAAGGAGCTGCAAGCCGGCGCCAACGACTACCTCGAAAAAGGGCTGCGCGGCGACGCCGTCGTCGAGCGCGTCTCCCAAGTCATCGCCTCCCAACGACACATGCTCGCTGCGTTGCGCCCCGGCGTCAGCTTCAGCGGCATGGTGCAAGCTGTGGGGCTGCGCACCGTGTTGCAGGCGTTTGGCAGCCGCAAAGTGTCGGGCACCTTTGTCATCGAAGACCGCTTCGCCCGTCACCAAGTGCAGTTCTCCGACGGACAGCTCATCGAAGCCAAAAGCGAAGCCGGGCTCACCTCTCGCACCGGCGACGACGCCATGGCCGTGCTCCTCGGCGTCGACAGCGGCTACTTCGAGTTCACCGCGTCGTCGCCGACGTCGGAGGCAGGCGAAGACATCACCGCCGTCCTCGACCGCGTGGGAGAGCGTCTCAACCAACAGCGCCAACACGACGAAGAACAGATGTTCGCGCAAAACGCCAAGCTCGAATGCGATCCCAAGTTGGCCGACTTCTACTTGGTGGTGTGCCCCGACCTCACGCGTCCGCTGGCGCGCTCCCTTGTCGACGGCACCCCACCGCGGGAGCTGTTGGTCACAGCCGGCGCCAGCCCCGTTCTCGTCGAGTGGGTCGTGCAGGACATGCTACGCAAACACATCGGAACGTTTGCCAAAGCCGCCTGACGCAAACACATGGGCGAATCTTCGATTCGCCCCAAGCAAGTGCCGCAGGCAGTTGCCGGACCCTTTGCCAAGGTGGCTGCGTAGCATCGTCCGTCGTAGCGAATCTTCGATTCGCCCAAGCAAGTGCCGCAGGCAGTTGCCGACATGTTGAGAAAGCACATGGGCGAATCTTCGATTCGCCTTGGGCAGTTTCCTCCGAAAACGGCCGGGACGTTTGCCAACGCCGCATAGCGCAAGCACATAGGCGTATCTTTCGATTCGCCTTGGGCAGTTTTCTCCGAAAACTGCCGGGACGTTTGCCAAGGTGGCTGCGCGGCAGTCGTTTGCCAAAGCCGCCTGACGAATTCGGCCGACAGCATCGATTGCATGTTGGCGAACGCCATTCGCCTCGGCTTGGCGCCCACCTCGATGTCCGGCTAGGCTGGCCTCATGCAGACGCGTCCCTCTGTCATCGTCCCCGTCCGTCGTCGAGAAGACTTCCTCGACCAGGCGTTCACCAGCGGTGACCTCAGCGGGATGTTCGTCCCCGGCTCCTTCGAGGTGAACGTGGGCGACGACGTCGACCTCGAAGTCGTCTTCGTCGAAGAGCACGTGAAGTTTCGCATTCGCGGCAACGTCGTCTGGCGTCGCGCCAAATCAGGCGGGTCTTTGCGGCCCGGCCTCGGCGTCGAGTTTGCCCCCGACGACGAGAACGCCGCCAACCTCCTCGTGCAATACGCCAGCGGGCGCGACGTACACCTCGTCGAACGCGACGGACGCCGCTTTGGCTGCGGCATCAAAGTCAAAGTGAAGAGCGGCGGCGTCACCATGGTCGAAGAGACCGACGACATCTCCGAGGGCGGCGCATTCATTCTCACCGACGACCCCATCCCCGTCGGCACCGCCTTCGAGTTGAAGCTGCAGCCCCCCGGCAGCTTGTTCGGCGTCGGCGTCAAAGCGGTCGTGGCCTGGCGTCGCGAACGAGGCCGCCGCGGCATCGGCGTCGAGTTCGTCTTTGACAGTCCGCGCAAGCGCGAACAAATCGCCAAGCTGGTGCGGCAGATGAAAGACCGCATCCTCAAAGAACTGCACGCCCGCGCTGGCGGCGGACGCAGCTTCGGCCAATCGCTCCCGCCGCAAGCGGCAGGCACCAGCGCCGACGACGATTGACGACGTCGCCGATTGGCAAAAGCGATTGGCAGAAAGCTATTGGCAAAAGCCGAGCTGGGACGTCCCGCCCAACGGATTCTCCAAGTTGAAGAAGTCACACTGCCCTGCGGGGCAGTCCGACTCCAACGCACACGGCGCCGAGCAGATGTTGTTGATGCACATGCCCGACGCGCAGTCCTCGTCGACGTTGCATTGCGCGAGGTAGGCCCCGGCGCCCACCGCCGCTTCGCAGATGGCGTCGTAGGCATTCTTCAGCGGATTGCCGTTGTAGGTGCAGTACCGTCCCTCGTCGCAGTCGGCTTGGCGCTCGCATCCGACAACACACAGCGGCTCGAACGAGCTTTGTCCGCTGGTGGTGCCGAGCGGATACGCCGTACACACCTCGCCTCCACAGTCGCTGTCGTCGACACAGATGTCACCACACACCTGCGCCCGCGGGATGCACAACTGGCTTTCACACGCGCTCGACATGGCGCACTTCTCGAACCGAGCCAACCCGCCCACGTCGAGGGCCTGGCATTCGCCGGTGTAGTCGTCTTCGGTGTCGGCCTCGACGAGCAGCGAACACGCCTCGTCGACGGCACAGTCGTCTGAACGCGTACACGCGGTCGGGCCCGCATCCTCCACAGGCATGCCCGCATCCACGCCGGCATCGAATTCACCCGCGTCGACGACGTCTGGCTCCCCTGCATCCTGGATGCCCGCGTCTGTCGCTCCGGCGTCGACCACCACGTCCGGCTCTCCCGCGTCGACGACAACCTCCGGCTCGCCTGCGTCGATGGCGCCTGCATCCGGCTCCACCACGACGCCACCGTCTTCGGTGGGGGCCACACCAGCGTCGTCAGGAGGAGGCGCTTCACAGCCCTCGCAGCCGGCCGCAAACGCCATGGCGATCCACATCAACAACAACAGCAATGGCAGAGATGACAACGACCGATGCATGGCGTCCTCCTCTCGCTCGTGTAGCACCTGGCGTGTGACATTTTCGCGTCGGCCGCCGCCCAATTCGCCAGCTGGCTGGCGTGTCAGACCGACAGTTGCAGATCCTGCGAAACGTCGAAGACGTTCTTTGACAGCAAAATCAGGCAGTTTCTGCTCAGAATTCAGCCAAAGCGTGAGAACTCGACGCCGAATTCCTGAGAATTTCCATGCTCATAGGAGCGATCGTCCTTAACTTTGCCTTCTGGCGGCCGATTGGAGCCGTCGTTCACGTCAAAAACCAACCCGCAACACCCCAGCCCCTGGGCACTGCCTCAAGACGACACCGCAGATGGATGCGGATCTCCGTCGTCAAAAGGAACCCTTGCCGAGCCCAAATGGCTCTGCTACGCAACGCCCAGAAGGATCTTCCAACGCGCCTCGGCGCAACTTCGCACACGTTCGATTCCAGCCGATCCTTCTGTGAAGTTTTTGAGATAAAACGCTGATTTTTCAGCAGCTTTCAAAAACGACGCATGGGGGAAAACGGCTGGGAGCATGCAGAGGGTGCCTCTCGAGAGGTCGCTGCATGGCCAACGCTCGCCGCAGAGCGTTTTTGTCGTCTGCAGATGGCAAAAAGACTGCACCAGCGCCGGTTCGAACGTGGAGGACCAACCCATTGCCCGCTCAGCGGGTGTCCCGCCAAAACCGCGGGCAGAACAGGACAAAGACATGGCCAACATCGGCATGCGCGAAATGCTTGAAGCCGGCGCCCACTTTGGGCACCAAACCCGTCGCTGGAACCCCAAGATGAAGCCTTACATCTTCGGCGCCCGCAACGGCATCTACATCATCGACCTGCAGCAAACCCTGCCGCTGTTCGAAAAAGCCTACAAAGCCGTCTCCGACGTCGTGGCCAAGGGCGGCAAAGTGCTGTTCATCGCCACCAAGAAGCAAGCGCAAGAAGTCGTGGCCCAAGAAGCCACCCGCGCCGGTCAGTTCTACGTGAACAACCGCTGGCTCGGCGGCATGCTCACCAACTTCAAGACCATCAAGCAAAGCGTCGATCGCCTCCGCGCCATCGAGAAGATGCAAAACGACGGCACCTTCGATCGCCTGCCGAAAAAAGAGGTCATCCGCCTCACCCGCGAGCTCGAGAAACTCGAGAAGAACCTCGCCGGCATCCGCGACATGAACAAGACCCCCGACTTGGTCTTCGTCATCGACCCCCACAAAGAGCACATCGCCATCGATGAAGCCCACCGCCTCAACATCCCGGTTGCCGCTGTGGTCGACACCAACTGCGATCCCGACGTCATCGACATCGTCATCCCCGCGAACGACGACGCCATCCGCTCCATCCAACTCTTCTGCTCGAAGATCGCCGACGCCTGCATCGAAGGCGCTTCGCGTCACCAAGAATACCTGGCCGCCAAAGGCGACAAGGGCGGTGACGACAAAGGCGACAAAGGCGCCAAGAAGTCCGGCGGCAAAAAAGGCCCCAAAGTCGACGTCATCAAGAAGTCGGCCGACGACGCCGCTCCTGCTCCGGCTCCTGAAGAAGCCTCGAGCGAAGCCGCTTCGGCCTCTGCCTGAGCCAAGCTCCAGCTTGAAGAAGAAGCCTCCGCAAGGAGGCTTTTTTCTTTTTGTTTTCAAGTGCTTCCAAAAGCACAAAAGCGGCATTGAGGGCCTTTGCAAACGCCGATGAATGCGGCAAGGCACTGGGGTCGGCACGGTGATCCGTGCCTCCCCTTTACCCCCCTTCGGGCACAGCCCGAGACCGACGAGGAGACCCTCATGGCTATCACCGCTGCAATGGTGAAAGAACTGCGCGACGCCACCGGCGCGGGCATGATGGATTGCAAAAAAGCCCTGACCGAGAACGACGGCAACATGGACGCCGCGGTGAAATACCTCCGCGAAAAAGGCGCCGCCAAAGCCGCCAAAAAAGGCGCCCGCGTGGCAGCTGAAGGTCTCATCGGCGGCTTCATCGCCGACGGCACCGCCGCCCTCGTCGAAGTGAACTGCGAAACCGACTTCGTGGCCCGCAACGACGACTTCAAAGGCTTTGTGAGCGAAGTCGCCGAGCACGTCGCTGCTGAAAAGCCCGCCGACGCCGACGCCATGAAAGAGCAAAACTGGGTCAAAGACTCGGGCAAGAAGGTCTCCGAAGTGCTCACCGAAAAAGTGGCCACCATCGGCGAAAACCTCGTGCTCCGTCGCGTGCAGTTCCTCGAAGGCGGCGACGCCTACGGCTTTTACAGCCACGGTGGCAAAATCGGCGTGGTCGTCGAGCTCTCCGTGTCGGACGACGCCAAAAAAGGCGACGACCTCGTCGCCCAAGTGGCCAAAGACATCGCCATGCACGTCGCCGCTGAGAACCCCATCGCCCTCAACTCCGACGACGTCGACCAAGAGGTCCTCGACGAAGAGCGCGACATCTACAAGAACCAAGCGCTCGCCGACGGCAAGCCCGAAAACATCGTCGAAAAAGTCGTCGAAGGCCGCATCAAGAAGTTCTTGAAAGAGCGCTGCCTCGTCGAGCAAAGCTTCGTGAAAGACCCCGACGTCACCGTCGCCAAGTTCTTGACCAACAAAGGCAAAGACCTCGGCGCCGACCTCAACGTCGTCGGCTACACCCGCTTCGAAGTGGGCGAAGGCATCGAGAAGAAAGACGAAGGCAGCCTGGCCGAAGAAGTGGCCAAAATGACGGCTGGCTGAGCCCCTCTTCGGGTTCGGCTTCAGCCAGCTACGGCTGGCTGAGACGTTCTTTCGACCAAGACGACTCAGGCAGCTTCGGCTGGCTGAGTCCTTCTGACGCCAAAATCGGGATAGGGGCGCCGAGCTTTCCTCGGCGAGCCCCTCCCACACCACCGGGCATACGGGTCCGTACCACGGCGGTTCGACAGGTTGAGGTCATGAAACGAGCTGAGGAACACCCAGCTCGTC